>Ga0065711_1006153_pt1 | contig 25860 bp, 30 predicted proteins | sample Hoacrofraction12_FD_59098 | JGI IMG/M metagenome (GOLD analysis project Ga0065711, IMG submission 59098) | Hoatzin crop microbial communities from Cojedes, Venezuela - Epithelial fraction 12 v2 (version 2) | ecosystem: Host-associated > Birds > Digestive system > Esophagus > Crop | place... | reverse complement strand
CGGCCCGGCGCTGCCCACGTGTGCGGCGGAGGCTGCTCCGGCGAGCAGGCCGCGCCGCCTGGCTCTGCCGACTCATGACGGGGCCGGGGGCTGCGGCGGGGGCGCGGGGGCTGTCAGCAGCCAGGTCTCCGGGCGGTGGTTTGGGGGGGTGTCCCCCCAAGAGCGGGTCTCTTGGGGAAGCCGGGGGGCCGCGTCCGAGCGATGCCGTCCGGACGGGTCCGTAGCCCTCCGCTGTCGTCAGCGAAGGCAATGATGGCAGAACAACCATTTCCTCGGGAGCTGGGATGGGCTCCCAGGAGGGCATCGCTCCCACCCGCGTCGCGTGAATCAATGTGAAGAGGAGAAACGCAGAAGTTTTCACTGAGCAGCTTGTTTGGGAAAGACTCTTAATTTTTCCTGCCTCTGTTAGCTCTAAGATCGCACGGCCAGATACGGCATCAGATTCCCTGTTACTGTGTGCGCTAGGGTTTTGCAAGAACTGTTACTGCCTGGCGTGATGATTCATCAGAGGTATTGATCCCTGGGAGATGGGCAGCTCTGCAGTTTCCACCTGGAAAGCTGTCATCCGAATGGGCAGTGTAGAGGAGAAGTTGACTGTGTCAGGTAAAAGTCTGCGTTGGGATTGTTGGGCGGTTTGTCACTGTACACACCAACGTAAACAAAGCGTAGTGAAATCCAGGGCAGCGCTGCTGTCCGCATTTGCCTCTTGCGGTGTGGCGTAAAACTGGTCACCTCGCTCCTTTGTGCGAAAGCTGCGCTCCGTTGCGCTGCCTTCACGGGTAACAGTCCCTAGAAACAAACCAAAAGATGCAAAACAGTAAGATCGAACGTTCCTGTTGGAGGCTCACGTCTAAGACGCGTCCAGATTCATTACCAGGCCCGTCACAGAGGTGGGCGACTCCTCAGCGTGAGCAGGCACGAGGCAGCCTGCCCAGCACAAGGAGGGGGCCCTTGCAACTCCCAAGATGATGTTTTTTTTTTTTTTTTGTTTGAGGGAGAAAGTGTGTTGGTAGCGTGTCCACCCTACAGTAGGGTGAGGGAGTAATGGCTGCAACGCTCAGAATTTTCTTGGGCCCGGCACAGTTGTCCCGGTATTCCCAAAGGCGTTTTAAATAATGGAATTGGTTAGTGGTGCGTTCTGGGACGCTTGGCAGCAGCGACTGGTTCCTGCAGTGCCCCAGACGCTGCCGCTTGGCTCTCCTCTCTTGGAGCTTTGTTTCTTTTGCTGCCTGTTCGTTAGCAGAAGAGAAAATGTGTAAAATAAACACGGCTGGCGAACTCCCACGAGAGGCAGGCTGGCAGCTGACCTTGCCTAGTGGCCCTTCGCCCAAGTACCTTCTCACAGAGTATGCAGGCTCCTGTCGTGTCTTCGCTGCTTTACATGGAGGGTTTCTTTTGGCAGATGCTTACAAAAAAAGATCCGGAGCGTGAGGTTGTGCAGAAGGCGGTGCTGGTGGGGTGAGTTGTTGTGTTGCGGTGACCTCCAGGAGATCGCTTAAGGAAAGCAACTCCTTTATATGCTCAGAGTGGGTAGAGAGCTTTTAAACTCTGGAAAGTCACTGCTGGATGTTTTTGGTTTTTTTCAGCAGCGCTTAGAAAACTCCCGATCCAGCAGTGTTCCCAGAGCAGCGCTTGTGGGCTGGAGGTGTTAAATGTTTCCAGCCCTGATTCTGCCAGAGGTAGTGAGGAGGCCGAGGAGCCTAGTGAGGACAACTCTGTAAAGATAAAGGGATCCCTCTATGACTCGTTTTACAGGCTTTGAAAGCCCTAATTTTTTATAATGGTTCTATTAATTACAGGCCCGTAGAGCAGATTTGATGGACAAGACGTGCTCCTTAGGTGTTCACCCATTCTGTAATGGCCTGTGTTGGAATTGGCACTTATAAAAGTAAAGGCATTGAGCTCTGGCCCATATCAAGCAGACCCACCTTGAAGATCTTTCTGCTGTCTGTGTTGGAATATGGATAGGGGAGAGCTTAACAAATCCACCTCTGCTTGGTTTGAACTGTTGGACTCGCTGCAGCTGGGGAAGTTGAATGCATTTGGGGGGACTGATGCAGGGTCGGAAGAACAGTGTCCTCTTTTGACAGATCAGGATTTCTCTTCAGAAGTGGGTGCTTCTTTTCATGTGCGTTTCGGAGTCGGGGTACAAGAGAGCAGAGAGGGATCCTTTTGGGTCCTGAGATAACGTGCAGTCCTGCCCTGTGTGGCAAGGCTTGTGCTTGACACTGCTTCCTGCTTGTGAGGGACGCTGGCAGAGCTGGTAATGATGCCTCATTTTTACTCTCTAATGATCTAGTAGTGAGGTCTATGTGACTGTCCCCTCATTATTATACATTCTCTGCTTATCACTTAAATAAATGCAGCCAGCAGCCTGACTGGCGAAGGCATGATCGTAGGTGTGCAGGTGTCTGCAGTAGAGAAGGAAACATTTTCGGGCAAAACCAGCTTTGCACTTTTGGCTGTAAACCAAATTCAAAGTGTTTTCTCAAATTCTGCTATGGCGGAGAAGTGTGGCTTGCAGTTAAGACACCTCGACCTTCTGGAACACGTTGTACTGCGCCGCCATGCCCTGCACCAGGGCTGGCGCTGATGCAAGCATTGGTGCGGACAGGTGTTAACAGCACCCCGTTTTGAAAACCTGCTGGATTTATTTCAAGAAATGTTGCATCAAGGCACTTGGCACTTCTTAATTTTTAAAGCCATTTAGATCTTGGAAGTAAGAACATGCAGGTTTGAATGACTGGCACTGCGATTGCCGAGCTTTGCCTGCACTAAATTTTATGCCGGTTTTCCTTCTGGTTCCAAATGCTCAGCCAGGAGAAAGTGGTGTGTTTCCTAGTGGACATGCAGGAGGTGTTTTAATTTCGTGAGCAGAGTTTCTTGCTTGCCGTTTGGCACATGTGCTGGGCGGATAAGCAGTACTTTCCAGAAGGCACACCTTAGCTGCTAGCAGCGCGCACCAGAGGTTGGCTGACTATTGTTCGGAGGGAGAGAGCGTGTTGCTTTATGCCAGAGCAGAGGCCGGGTTGGCTACTGGTACTGAGAAGGCGGCAGGGGAGGATTCATTAGCTTCTCACCCCTCGCTGACTAACTCCCCATAGGGCTTTCCTTGAAACCAGCCTCCAGTACTGGAGATAAGATGCATGGGAAGCTCATTTTACCTTTGGCATTTCTTTGCGTTAGGGGTAGACGCGTGCGTCTGCCTGCTTGGGTATCGAGCTCGGTAGTGCTGCACACACCTATTTCCAAAGTGTTGGGCAATTCTCGCTCTGTCGCAGCATGTAATTGTGAAGCTCTCCTGGCTGTTTGTTGCAACAGAGCTGCTATCGCAGCAGGAGTCCTCCCCCCACCCCAAGTTTCCTCTCTGAAACACTGTTTTGTTCCAATCCCACAACTCACGTTTGAGTAACACTTCCCGTCTTGTCAGGGAGGATGAGGGTAACTGGAACTCACTGCTCCAAAAAACCGTGAAGGTTGGTGTTTTCCCTCCCCCGCATACCTTTGCCCTTCAGCTTTGTGCTGGACTTTTGCCCTGTTCTGCACTGTTTGTTTCGGGAAGGCTGGGGAATGTGGTGCAGCTCCCGAGAGCTGACTCACTGGCCCTCGTGGCTGGGCTTCGGCGCTTGCTTCTGCCACGACCTCCAGTTCCAGATCGCCAGGTCTGAGGTGTCGCTGGAGGATTCTCACCAGCCACCTCTTTACCTCCACAACTCTTCCTTTAAGGTCTGTATTGCCTCTGGTGCCATGGGGGTTTCCACCAGGATTGCATCTGGGATCGTAGGATTGGGCAGCGGAAGGGCTTGGGTCAGATGTGAAGACAAATCCAGCGCAAAAAGCAGGGCTGGGAATGGGGGCACTGGGCCTGCAATGCTCTGCTCTCCCTTCCAAATTATGACACCTGATCCTTTCGCTGTGCTCGAATAGTATGAAATTATCCTCAGGGGAATGCCAGATGCCGACTTGTATAGCGTTAGGTTGCTCTTTGCATACTTGAGACTACTTTGTAATGAATCTCTGACACCACCTTGGTGGCAGTGCTTGTTTGGCTAAATAAGGAATGGGCATTTTAGTAGAAAGCCATGCTGTCTAGACCAGGGTGGATGTTTTAATCATTATGGTTACTACGGCAGCGAACAGCAAGGGTTTTAAAAAAAAAAAAATCATCTTAGTGAAAACTTAAATGCACTTGAATACTGCCAGAGGATTGTGGTGTCCTTTATGGTGGTGCACCTCTCGGAGGAGCTCTGCTCCCATCACAGTAACCAGGTAAACGGAGGTACACTGGCCTTGCTGTAGATCTGGCAGGTAGCCGATAGGAGAGCTGGGAAGGCTTTTTGCTTTGCTCTTACTGTAAGTCCAGTTGGGAGTGGTGAGCTTTGTTCATTTCCAACCACAATATGCATTTGCATTATGGTCTTTAAAACGTTATTTGTTTTCTGGTGATTTTGGCGTTGGAACCTTTGCTGACTTCTACCGAGGGCTTAAGTCTCTGCGCTGCTGGCTCTGTCAAATCCCTGGCTTGCTGTGCGCACTGGGAGCTGGGGGAAAGAGGTGGTGCAACCTTGGTGCTAGGCGCTCTCATGGTGGTAATGCTGTCTAGATGGAGCTTTGCATGGGCAAGAAGTTGTCTCCTGGGGTTAGATAAAGCTCTGGGTACTCTGTGTGGATGTGTGGTCTCTGGCGTGGCCAGCTCTGCATTTGTCCTTTTCCTCGCTTGGGACCCGGCTTCACTTCCAAACTCGTTCTGTGCATGTAAATCTTTGTTAGTGATCCCTGAGTGGAGTTGGGACACTTCTCCTTGCATTGAAAGAACTGGCTAATCTGAACATCTAGTAGCAAGTGATCCAGCTGCATGACTTGAGCAGGTCAGAGGAGAGGTAGAAGAAAGGCTTTGAAGAAGTTAATGCAGTGGTGTGAGAACTTAAAGCAGCTATTTGTGTATTAAGGCAACAATAATTGGTAATGGGAACTGAATTTGGCCTTGAAGAAATCAATTATCAGACTTCTTTGTGGGGGCAGTCCTGGGTCAGGGTCAGTCTGGATTGCTTGGCTGAAAGGAGAAGTGGGTGCACGTATGAAGGTTCCGCAAATGTGGAGTAAAACCTGGCACGAGGCATTTGGTGAAAATAGGTTTGCTGATGGCAATTCTAGTACTTGGCACAGTACACAATTTTTTGGGGAAGGGCTGTGGAAATGGTGGTCAGCCCAAGTGTCAACGTGTTTCTAAACAGAGGCTCATCCTGTAATTGCAGGTTCCCAGAAGATCCACCAAACTGAGCCTCCCTCTGTCAAAGCATGCATTTGTGCTGCGGTCTGGGGGGCTTCTGCTGGCGGGCCTGGGTGCGTTGTCTTTCCCGAGCAAACTGGCGCAAATGTGTTGTAGCTCTGCAGGTTTTGGTATTGCGCTGGGCTACCGGTGCTGGTTGAGCTGCCAGAGCCTTCCTTCTTGGGAAGTCATCTGGCCCAGCTTTCGTGTGACACTTGCTACGGATTTTGTCAGGATCAAGAGCTCTTTGTGCAGCATTAAACCTACGTGTGCTGGGGGATATTCTGCTGTGAGATGGACGGAGAGGGAGGAAGGGCTGTGAACTGGCTGATTTAATACCTGTGTTATCAGTGGTTTTACCTTCAGAGTCCTTCTGGAGCAAAGCTGACTTAGGAGCAGCAACTTGCCTCGACACTTCATGTGTTGCAGCACTGTACGGGAACGTGCAGCGGGCTTCGGTACTCTGCGGTAGTTGTGATTTTATTTTTGGTTTTTTTTGGTTTTGAGTCATCCTGTTCCTTTACATCTTTACAAGTCAGAAGGATTGGTAGAGATCTCTATTGCCGGGGGGGCATGACGGTGTGCAGGACGTGACCGTGGTGGCCGTGGCTGGGTTGGGTGCTCTGGCATGACGGGTCAGGTGGAAGTCTCTCTTTGCTTTAGAATTGGCCAGTGGAGGTGGCTGTTGGTGTGACCGAGGTCTGTCAGTGCTCCTCAGTCTTGCTCTGGTGGCACTGGGAGGTGACACAGGCACCCTTTGTTCGCTTGATCTAGAAGATGGCACACCGGTCCCTTCCGGAGACCTGCGCTCCAGGGGAAGCATGTTTGCTTCCTGCCAGGCTCCCCTCGCAGTGGGTGGGAGCAGGTCTGCAGCCTGCTGCTGTGGTAGGCAGAGCTGGCCTGTCACCTCACCACGGGCTGGTGGGTGCTGCTCCCCAAGCCTGACTTCTCAGAGTGGCCCTGGCCTCTGACGGGGCCCGGGAGAGCCATCCCTGCCCCTCAAGGAAGGCAGTGGAGAAGTAGCATCTCTGGTGCTCCACAGTGTTACTTGCTTGGTCTCTGGCAGGTTCTGCAGAGACCCCTTGGTGACGGTGAGAGTGATAGCCAGGGGGGTACTGGGGAGAACCAGGGGGGGCTCGGATGGGGCTTGTGAACCCCGCATGTCCTTGACGCGGGAGCCAGAGTTGAACCGTGATGAGGAAGCTGGGCAGGGGACGGAGTGTGCTGCGTGTCCTTCCCACCGGCGCAGCCGGAGCGACTGTGTGCGCTGGGGGGGAGCCCGGAGCTGCTCCTCTTCCCTGCCCAGGTATGGGGCTGCAGCCCTGGGGGCTTGGGGGGTGGCGGGAGGAAGCCGAGTCCATCCAAGCACACTGCTGAGCACGTTTTTCCAGCCGAGCGATGGTGTGTGCCGGGCTCCTGCAGAGTGACTCTGCAGTCTGCAGGGCACGGCCGCGTGCTGGAAGGGATCCGCCGGCGAGAGGAGGGCGCGGGGGGCTGCTCATCGCTGCTCCTTGCCTGATGGTCCTTTGGCTTCTCTGACTTGCCGGCCGGGTGCATGCATGGAGAGAACAGAAGGTTTGCAGGGCTAGATATGTTAAGTTTTAAGAAGTCTGAAACGCTGAGAAAAGAGGTGAGTTTTTCCAGACTAAATATGTGGGGAAACAAGTATGAAATTGGAAAAGCCACAAAAATGAGGAAAGGGTAGAATTTTATTGATGGGAAAGTAAGAGAAAAGGTGTGTGGGGAGATTGGTTGTCTTACCTGCCTGGTAACTCAGAGGTGCTGCCAGAAGGTGGATACATTGCTAAATACTGAGCACTATCTCTAAGCAGATTATTTGTAATATATATTCAGCCTTCACACAAAATTCTCTCTGCTTCCCCCCCCGCCCCGCCCCAACTGTGCTTTTGAAAGCTTTTGGTTAGTGGTGCAAATAAGTCATTATTAATTTACCAAGTGTTAGTTACCAAACTGTCTGGTTTGTGCACTTACAGGTGGTGAAGCTAGTGATGGAACGAATTAGTGAGAACTTATGGTTAATAAGCAACACTCAAATGTTTGATAAGCCAACATTCACTTCACTTCAAACTACAGGAAATTAATTTCTTCAGATTCTCCAAGGTCAGATCTTCCATTTTTTGTATTACATGTTGCAAAAGAAGCACTGACTTTATTCCTGCAGGACACTTAAGGTTCTTACTACAATAATTTTATACCTTTACTGCATGGTAAAGGTATACCTTCCAGATAGTAACAAAGCCAGCATAGCTCAGGAGTAATATCTGTTTCTGTCAGCTCTCCTGGCCTCACAGAACAAGTCTACTGAAAATAAAGACTTGGCCATAATAACAAATAGCAATGCTCTTGGCCTCATCTAGCACAAAAAGAGATACCTAATGGAGTGACTGGAGCGCTTCACCCTGCCTGTGTACCTCCAGATGGGCTCATGTTGGCAAGTTGGCTACAAGGCTGTGCAAGGGGGCAAGTAAAGGCAGAAATGGAGCAAAGAATTAAGCGTAAAGAGTGACACCAGTATGCGTGATGCTGAGAAATTATGTGACCATAGCAGCAGGTAGTGAAATGTGGAAAAATACATCCCAGAAATCTTGTTGGAGGTTTTACTCTGACTGAAACAGAAGTAGTGATAGTATATTTGTGCACGAGATCCCACCCAACAAGACAGAAAAGCAAATCACGGAGGTGTCTCCACCATGTGCTCAGATGACAAAGCATGAGACTTTGCTGGCTGTAATCATATTAAATTTCACTTCCTAGCTCCCAGCTAAACCTTGAGAGCTCGGGGGAATACCTAATATGATCTAACGCAGCTTCCGAGTGGTCAGAAATCCTCTGCCGCTGCAGAGGGTCTGGCACTGAGCTGAACAAAAGGCGGACTGATTTCTTTCAGCTTCCCAATCTCAGGTGAACTCTTCTAGCTCCCCTTTTTTAATTCAAGAATGACAGATGGGACTTTTTAATGCTGTGCAGGGAGGAATTTGCTGCAAGTGACCCGTGTTTTCAAAATGTAAAATTAAACCTGTGAGTAGAACTGTGAAGATGGTTTGGAAGAGATGTGGCAGATTCCAGGCAGACAACCGTCTTAACTCAGATTTCAGCTCCAGCTGAAGTTGATCTAATTAACAGCAGAGAAGTGGAACCAAGCAAGGATGGAGTTTGGAGGGTGGTTGGAAAAGCTGTGTGTTTGATTAAAACCAACCAGATAGCCTGGACTGGAGAGGGGGAACATCTCAGACTGCCAGTCTGATGATTTCTAGTTCAGTTAAGAGATTTGATTATGCTGTCTTCACTGTGCTGCCTTGTGTATCCTACAGACCCCTTGCTTGGCCCTCTGCCTGCAATCTGAAGGTGGAGAGAGCCTTCCAATTTTCAGTTCCTGGGGTTTTGACAGGGCTTTAAGGCATCCCTGCCTGATGTTATGGGGCATACCCATGATACTGGCGCTTGTGGGGAGGTGAGGGGGATCCCCTTTCACGGAGAGGCTGGATTTCTGATTACAGTAATGGATTCACCTCTGCAGGCGGAAGGATCTGTCTTGCCCACTGCTTATTGAGCGGTCCTTAGGCAAAGCTTATCTGTGGTGTCTAAGGCTACTGCCTGCCCTTGATGTGCACACAGAAGAGTGTGTTGCAGAGTGGTATGCAATAACCATGTTGGAGGGAAATGCTGTCCTATATTGGTTTCCACAGCGTGGCATCTGGTTGGCTTCTAGGCCGCACCAAAATGGTTCCTGTATGTCAATGAAAGTCTGAGACACGTTAATTTTGCTTCGGTTGTGCCTGAAATTTTACTGTCTGTTCGATATCCAGTAGCTTAAAGAACTATTTGGGGAGGGTGACTGCGATCACTGGGCCCCTGCTGATGTAGAGTCAGTCTCCTGGAAGGCTGGAGACTTCCAATGGTGTCACTTCAGGCTTACTGGTGATGAAAGGATGTGAGGCAGAGAGCTGGGTCACCATCTGCTTCCCAGGAACAGCAATCGAGCACCTTTAAGGTCCCTTGTGCTTTCTGAGCTTTTCGAGTGTGAGAATAGGAGTGTTTAGTGTTTGTGGTTGGAACGGCAGCACTTTGCTGCTTGTCCCTTTTGGAGATGAGAGGAGAAGGGGTTAATGGGAGAGAACACCCAGTGTTTGTTCTCTCCAGTGCAAGCACTGATAAGTGGATGGGAGCAGAAACAGCCGTGACCTTACAGTTATTCCTTGTGTGCGAGTCGAGGATTCGCAAGACTGTTTGGAGAGCTCTCATTTTTTCTGGTCAGGCTGACCAGATGCATTCCACAGAACCCCGCTGGCATCTCTGGTGCTCGGAGGAGAGACTGTGATCTTCTTCCAAGCAGATCTCGGAAAGGTGCTTTTGCTAGGCGTAGTGCTGGTCCCGCTGGTGACGGTGTCTTCAGCCAGAGTCGCAGCCATGCTCGGTCAGCTCTGCTCCCCTCTGTCTGGAAGAGACTGAACATCAGCATTGAGGTACTAATGTCGTTCAGCGTGTGGTGTGGAGTTAAAGCTAGGAAGCTGTCTCGGACAGATAATGCTCTGCTTTTGCAGTAGATGATTTTATTTTTTTTTCCAGGGGTGTTTCTCTTGCAGCTTGGTGATACTGGAAGTCTTCACCCCTTTTCAACTACATGAGCTTTGCAGGGGCACCCCAGCTGAGCTTCACCAAAACCACGGTCACTTATACAGTGAAAACTTATTTCAAGCATTTGTTTCCGTGTGGTTTGTGGGAAATGGATGTCAGAGCTCACACTGGCTGTGGCTCTTCAGCCTCTTAGTGTAGTGTAGGGGTGTCTGAGAAGTAACCAAGCCTCTCTGCTTGACGGAGAGCCGAAAACCACTTGCTGGGTTCTGGTGATCTTGGTACCCTTGCAGAGAAACTGATTTGGGAGATGATAAACACTTCTGTAGCTTTTTATCTTTTTCTTGCGCAGACCTTATTGATGTCTTAGGACCTAACCGACATCAGGTTAGGATTGATCCATCTGGCTTGGTTCTTTTACCCATCTCAAGCTTCAGTTTCTCTTTGAGGGGATAAAGATACTTCTTATTACAGTAGCTGAGCATTTTTAAGAGGCATGGGAGGTGTTTGCGTGGACCTGGCAACTGGGGAGGGTTGGGAAGATCTGGGTGACTGAGAGCCGGACCCTCCCTGAGCCTGCTTGGCAGGTAATGAAAGAGGTGAGCAGGAAGCAAGCAAGATCTCAGGAGGGACGTAATTGGCCATGCTAATCTTTGGGTTTGGGGTTTCTTGCTTTGCTACTTTTTCCTAGCAGACCTCACCCCCTTCTCCGCTGAGCGTTGCTTTGAAGAGGCCGGTAACTGTCTTGGGAACTTGTGCAGGCACTGCCTTGGCCTCTGAGGGGCGGCCACATGGTAGAGTTTTGAGCTGAAAAGTTGCCTGGGGATGAGGAAGAGATTCAAGCAGCACTGGTCTCTTTGCAGCAGACACTGGACTGTGTAATTTGGACCTTTTCCCTGCTTGTGCTGTTTGTGTTGAGAGGGTTGCTGTCGCAGCCAGAGGAGCAGAACCAAATCGTCACTTCTGGGTGACTTCAGGTTAGGGGGAGAGATCCCCGGAGATCCTGCTGTCTGCCAGCATTTCCCTTCCCTGCCCCTCTCCTGGGCAGCCAGCGCAGCCCTGCAGCTTTTGAGCCATTGCGACCGAGTTCTGGTCACGTCTCTGCTGCCGAGTCCCCACATGACCTTGGAGAGGTCATTTTTTTTGCTGATGTCCAACTCTTTTGTCTGCAAAACGTGGAGGATGATTTAGTTACAACTTCATGGGTCAAAAGCCAGAAAATATCAGCTGGTGTCTTCCCGTAGCAGTAGCAGTGTGGATGAGCCCCCTGTTCCACTGGGAGCAGCTGAGCAGCATGCTATCATGTATGCTTGTACCTGTGCATGCAGAGGAGCAGCCCTCGCTTGGCACACCGGTGCAGCTGTACCAGTCATCATGCTTTGGTGACCAGCAGGTGACATAAAACACACTGAGGTAATTTTTCCCCCAGTCTGGAGAGCAGAAGGGTAATTGCAGGAGGGGAGAATGGGTGGTGGGGTGCAGGGAGCTGGTTCTTGATGGCCTGTGGCCGTGCTGCCCCTCTCGGCAGTTACGGCTGTGGGTTGCTGTAATAACGAGTCAGTGTTTCTCTTGCATCAGGGCTGATGAGCTGGTCTTCAGCTGCTGCCTCTCGGGCCCTGCTGGGAAGAGGCAGCATCTGTGGCAGTAGGCGGGTGCTGGTGGCAGAGGGGCTGAGGACAGGCAGTGGGTGGTGGAGGTCCCCTCCCAGCTGTACCTCCTGAGCAGGGAGAAGGCAGGCTTCCTGGGAGGAGGTCTGGATTTGACACTGAAGCGTGGCTGGTGGTGGAGCCCAGTTAGCGGCATGGTTCTGCAGTGAGCAGGGGGAGCAGCGGAGGGGAGATGTGAGCTCGTAAATGGGGTAGCCTTTCTGGACCTGTCCCAGATACCTGAATAGCAGTGGTGGCCAGATAGCCCCTGGGGAGGGGAAATGTGTGTGGATGCATCAGCTTTTCTCTTTAAATGCCCCATTTTAGCATATGGTTTCCTCCTGTGTTTAAAAATACTATCAGGCAAAAATTGGGATTCTGCATCCACCTCAGAGAAGGAGGACTGCCCTCGATTTGGTTATGTCTCGTGGGCTCTTTGTGCAGCATCTCTGGGTATTGGCGTTCACATCAAGCATCTCTGTACTACGTCTGCACCCTTGTGTGACAGTCCTGAAGGGGATGCTCCACTCCCATCCCGATGTACTGCCGGCTGCAACACGCACGCCTGACCTCCTTCCTCCGCTCCCCTTTGCTGGTAACGGTGAGATTCGTGAAACGTGGTTTCTGCTGAGATGCTGTAGCCTGTATGGGTGATGCACAGAGCTGAGGAGAATGGTGAAGGAAAATACCTGGGAAATACCTGGCTTGGCAGAGACTGGCGCTACCATAAAGAGATCACTGGTTCCTGTGGTGATGATAATCCCTCTGTTCAGACACCAAGTCTTTCTGGTTTTGGGCCCATGCTGAGAAATAAAGTGTCTGCATGCAGGAAGGGGAAGGAAATGTGAGACCACAGGGCCCAAATTTCATAACTGTTCCTTGCTTGCATCGCGATATTGTTACTTCTTGCTCCCTCCCATTTGGCTGGCCGGGGGCTGTTCTGTATCGGCCCAGCACGGGCGGGCTGGATTTGGCTGGGCGGTGTGTTGCAGGCAGGGGCAGAGCTGCCTGGCTCCTACATGGGGAGTGCCTGCTGCTGGGCAGGTAGCTGGTCGGGTGGTGGAGAGCTGCTGTGGAGCATCATCCTCCACAGCATCTGGCCTGCGTCAGGATACCCGGCATCGGGGTGCCTGGGGGGAAGCGGGTGGGAAAGCGGTGCGTGTGGTGGGAGGAATTGGTGCGGCTGGTTTGCTGTCTTCGGCTTTCCATATTGGGGTTTTGCTTGAGCAAAATCCCAGCCTGGTCTCTGTGCCTGGGACCTTGTGTTTGATTTTTAACCTTGGGAGTGCTGGGAAGGGAGCTGATCTGGACAGGCAGCCTCAGTCCTACTGTTTTCTAGATGGGCTACTTGGAGAGCAGCCCTAGGGTTTTATATTTGCCCTGCCAACCACGCTGTTTCTGCCTCCTTCCCCAACATGGCTTTCTTGGGAAAAGCAAGTGCTACCTGATGTAGACTTCTCTTGGGCACCTCAGGTGCTGCCCTTAATTGGCAGGCTAATTTCTAATCTAGTCACTTGTGCTTGCAAGAGGAAGGTGTCCCAAAGGGCCGTTGTGCTTGGTGGTCCCTGACCCACCCTGCCTCATATGCGTCCTCCCAGCAACGCTGTTTTTCAGAAGAGCAAGTCCTGCAGATTGGTTGCTCTGTGCATGCTCTCAGCAGTGAGGAAAGCTGCCTGCAAGCCCAGTGCTGTGGCTCTCTGCTCTGGAGAGCTTGGAGTCAGACCTGTGTTAATCGTAGGTGTGATGAGTTGGACAAGCTCAGTCTCTCCCAGACAAGAGGGCGGTGGACTGGAGGCGAGTGTCCTGCTTCATACAGGAGTTGCACTGGCAAACCTCTCAAGGTGAATGTGAGCAATATCTGCCCCTGGCCATCATGCGTGGTCCTGGCTTTCTTTTGACCTAAGCCACTGGGGAGTTTCCACTGCTTTTCTAGCAAATGTGGTGGCAAGTCTGCTGTAGAGTTGTGGCTGAGCTCAGGAGAAGCCAGGTGAACCTTGGTGCGCATCTCTAGATCTGGATGGAGCAGTGGGGGATGTCACGGTGAGCCGAGTAGAGGCCTTGAGGGAACGCAAGCTCGGAGTTGCAGCAGTGGCATGACTGATAGGAGACATCCCTGAGGGGTCACCTGCAGCTGCTACCTGAGTTGGTGGCGGTTGTGGTTTCTGGAAGTGGGTAGCCTGGACCTCGTGCAGATGGCTGGCCAGGCTGCGGTGTGCATTTGATGAAGAGTTGGTTGGACAGCCTTGTAGGAATGCAAACTGGAGGACTGCACCTGGCAGGGGCATAGCGAGGGGAATGGTTGCCAAGGCCTGTAGTTCTTGGCTGGCACAAAGGAATTCCTTTTCTCAGCCATTGTAGTAGTATTATTTCCAAACAGGCGGGATGCTGGTGCTTCCACCTCGTTCCTCTGCGGAGAAGCTGTCTAAGAGTTGCCCAAGTAGGGAAATGCAGAAATTGCCTCTTGTTTGGGAGCTGTTAGATCAAACACTGGATGTTTCTGCTCACTGTTGTGGGAGCCTGACCTTGTCAGCAGCTCTCACAGAAATACAAGATGCTTAGATGCGCTTGGGTGATGTGCTGGTGGAGGACTGCAGTAGAACATGCAGTCTGCAAAGGATCCAGGCTGGTGCTTAGAGGCTGTTCTGGATGTGTTTGATTTTCCCTGAGATCATGCCTTCAGTGCAGCCGCAGAGCATAACCCTGCATAATGGTGGAGGAAGTTTTGCGTTTGTGTTGTTGTTGTTGTTCACTTGCTTCTACTGCTCAGACATGGGATGAAAGCTTCCCTGCCTGAGGATGCCTTGAACATGGTGTGCTGTTAAAGGTAGATAAATAGGAGCTCTTCGGTAAAGGCCTGTTCTTGCTGTTTCTGTGTTGGTTGAGCCCAGACCGGAGATCATTGCCCTGTCCAAGGGGTAGTCCTTGCTGCAACTCTAGTGACTTTCCAGCTGAATGTGTGTTTTGGGTGGCTGATAAGCAGGAGCCAGGGGCCTGCCCCTGTCCTAGGAGGACCTTGCCTTGCTGTCAGGCTCTCTTTCCCCCTCTTGCAAGTTACTTGAAGAAAACATAGAGCATTGCTCTCAAAAGTGCTGTTTTCATAGCTTCTTGGGGAGCCTTTATCAACAGTGTTTCTCCACACGTGCCATCCTGTGTGCTCCTCAAAAGATCAAATCTTCCATCTGATCCTTCCCAGCTACTTCAGTGAAACGTCTTCCTCCCAGCAATAAATAGGGTCTACGAGGAGAAGGACCTGTGCCTCCAACTGGAAAGAGCTTGGGACAGGTGGGAAGACTGAAGAATGTGTTTCGAGATCTGAGATCATCCAGACTCCAGCAACTCTACGCAGTGGGCTGTGCTTGCTGGCAGAGCCACCTGAGATGGGAAGATGAAGGCATTGCCCCGGGGTGATGCATGATGTCCCAAGTCACCGGGCTCCAGTTTGGGTGACAGGCACATGCTTCTGGCTGCCTGTTCTCTGGTATAGGTGCTGTGATGGAGCCAGGCAAAGCTGTTGATGTCCCCTGTGGCTGTGAAGACCAAGAACCATCAGGAAAATGCTTGTTGCTTTGGCTGCTGTCTGTACTCCCTGGCTGGTCACCATGTTAGATGTTCTCTGTGCAGGTTTCCATTTGATAGTGTGAGGGTGCCAGCAGCTAGGTCGTTGTGTGGAGCTTTGTACATCTCATGAGCTTTTTATTCCTCACCACTGTCTGTTAGAAGCCAATATAGAAGGTTATTTATGAGAGCAATACATTCAGGTAAACACTGTCTCCTTCAAAATCATTCTCACAAGTGGTTGAATTGAGGTGGGTTCCAAGCTGGATTGATGTTTAACTTAGGACACTAAGAAAATACTTCCTCTGTTTAGCTAAAGCAAACAAATCAAGAGGGGAGGGACCTTTTAAATATGATTCGCACTCCAGCTGCAACCAATACTGATTTTTTTTCCTTTTTTTCCTTTACAGATATATTTCCAACGGATGGCCAGTCTGGTATGTATTAATTAAAAACGGAGTTCTTCAAAACTCCCTCTCCCCTGCCTTCCCTGCACTTCTGTTTCTGCAGAGTCAGCACTAACCAGACTTAGAAGACTGGTACAGAAATATGCAAGAGGCATTAATAAAAAAAAAAAAAAACAACCCACCAAAAAACCCAAAACAAACAGGTAAAACCACACCCAAAAACCCAAGCGAAAAAAACTTCCCAAAAACACTCAGACAAAAAAAGCCCCTCTAATATTTGGCCATTCCTGTATGGCAGTGACATGTTTTATGCTTTTGTGTAGCAATGACTACAATGCTGGAAGCTTACTTTCCTCCCATACTTAGCGGCATGGCAAATTTGGGTGTCTGGGGTGAAAGAGTTTGGGAACCTGTAGGTCTTGATCGTCACAGGTAACTGACAACACTGATGGCTCAGGATGCAGATGCAGCTCAGAATTGCTGCCGTTAGTCTGTACGTGAGTTGTACGCAGCCTGATGTGTCCGTGAACCTGAAGATGTGTGTCTGAATTTGCAATGCTTTGAAGAGATGCAGACTTCCCCCTTGGCTGCTTTAGTGTTGCTGCTGAGTGTCGTGGTTAGCGACAGCTGAGGTACACACCGGGCTGCCAGCAGCCCGTTGGTCCTCAGTGAAATCTTCCTGGCCCCAGCAGTGCGTGCAGCCTCACCAGGAAGGACCCTACAGAAATGGTGGGGGTCCCAGGGAGCCTCGGGAGGGAGGGGAGGCTACTCTGGGTGGGGTCCCGAATCAGAAAGGAGATGTAGCTTTTAAAAGCAGTGTCAATTATCTAAATTCTTGCCTTTCCCAAACTGCCGGGAGCTCTTCACCCAGGCTGATGTTGTTGAAGTGCCAAGTCTGAAGGAAAGATTTGTATTTTACCCAGTGATACCAGGACCAGTCAGTAAGATCTTGTTGTCTTGGAGCTGTCGTGCCTTGTGGAGATGTCCTGTCACAGAGGCACTGGGAATGGGGGTCAGGGCCTGACTTGGTCTTGTGCAACCTCAGACACGTCGCTGTCTCCATCTCCTACCTGCATCTTCGGCTTTGCACGGGATCACATTTCCCCCGTTCATACAATAGCGTGAGGATAAATCTCTGCTGATTGTGCAGGCATTGCATGATCAGGATTTGGAAGTATGGAAGTCAGGTCCTTTGTCTTAAAGCTGATTTCAGTAAAAATAACTCACTGGGTTTGAGTGGTGTGGTGTAACATTGGAGACAGTGTAATTTGACTTCATGAGCTGAACAGACGGCTGGAAGTTGTGCGTATGTGTGTGTGTTTCTGAAGTTCTAGCCAGCTAACGAGGCCATGGTGTATAACTAGATCTGCTGGAGCGTTGCAGCAGTTGCCTCTATAGGTGTTGGAGAAGTAACCCAAGGTAACCCAGCCCGTTTGTAAGTCATTATTTTTTTTTTTATTTTCAGAACATGTGTGAGTGAAATATTAAGACTGATGTTGAAGGAGCAAAGGGATATTCCCATGTGTTGAGTTCATAAGAGGCTTTTCTCCACCCTGCTGAAGATTCCCTTCATCGGGTGCTGGGTTTTGTCGGCTTGTGTTGTGGGCTCGGAGATGTCCTTTGGTTGGCACAAGTCCATCCTCTGCTCTCCAGCTGGTTGGGGACCTTCGCAGCTGCCTCCAGGGTGGGGCAGGAGTGTGCGTCTGCAGCAGATGATAGCGTTCCCCTAAGTGTGTGTTCCATGTCAATAGTGTTGCAGAAAACATCAGCTACAGAGCTTGGGGTTTCTTACAATATTATATTTTTAAGGAGATAAGTGAAAGCTTAAACAGGATTCCTCATAATGATAGCTGCATAGGACACTGCAGTCCTTTCTCATGCCTTCTCCAGAACAGCCGTAAAGCTGGTGCCATGCTGTTTCTTCCCATGCACTAAGCTTATCTGTAAGCCCTGAGATCTCAAAACACGGTGAAGGCAGGGTAGCACTGCTGGCTAGGAGCATACCTGCTCCTGGCATCAGAGTTGTTATGCCCTCCTGAGGCTGTTGGTTTTGACTCCCTCACCTCTCTCGCATTCCTGAGGTAGTTTAACGAGTTAATTTGCTCAAGTCTATTACTGCAAATCACCATGGCTCCCATATTTATATCAGTGCCTATTTTTTAAGGTTAATCTTGAAAGGCCAGGTGGGTCTGTATGGCTGGTTTTCCCCTCTTGGTGAGAAGTCCGTTGTTCTTCCACCCAAGGAAGCGGTTAGCCTAGTGACAGAGGATGCTGCGTTGTGGTAACAGAGCTGGGACTTGCATGGGTGGGGAGCCTGAGCCAGAAGTCAGCCATTTTGTAGGCACAGCAGCTGTAGCGTGCCCCAAAGCGTGTTCCCGCTTGTTAGCGTATGGATGCTGGAGGCGTTCTGCCCTCAGCCTGGCGTCACACGCAAGCACTGTGGAGGTGGAAGGGCAGCAGTGTTTGTGTCTCAGTTACCTAACAGCGTTTGGAAGTAAAGCTCTTCTCGGAGAGAGGCAGCTGACTTTCCTTCTGTCTAGCACAGCAGTTCCTCGGTCCTCTGCTCTCCTGCATCCAACGACTAGGATTCAGCAGCTGTAGGGTGCTTTTCAGAAGAAGCCACTTCAAACCTTGCGATCTGAAGTTGAGGTGGAAAGCTGAGAGGTTTCAACACCCCTTAGGAAANGCGGTATGGTGGCAGAGCAGAGGGACAGACTCTCCTACTCCCCACTTGTGCTGTTAGAGAAGGGCTGTGAGGGCATATCTCCATCCGGACCTCTGTGGATGTGTTGGCCGCAACCACCTAATCCCTCTGAAGGGCTGACGATGCTGTCTGGCTCCCAGGACTTGGTGCCACATGGGGTGGTGAAGTTTGCTGCCTGCTATTGAAGGAAATGCTTTTGCTTGCTTTAAGTGTATCTCCTTCTAGCTTCATGTGCTCCTGCTGGTTCTGGTTGGGCCGGAGGTGCTTTCCCGGCATGGTGCACCGCAGCCAGTCCTCAGCGGTGGAGGGTCCCACCCAACCTTTTCAGTTGCAGCTCTTCAAGGGGCTGCCTCTGGGCAATTTAATTGCTTTTCTCTGTGCGTCTGTATCGCTGCTGTGCCCTTGGTGAAATGCAGAGACCAGAGCTGACTGCAGGGTGCCGTTGTGGAGGCGGTGGGGTTCAACACATCAGCAAATGATGCTCTGGCTCAGTCTCGTGACTCTTGATGTTTTGGTTTTTTTAATCTGCTGCTGCACCCTAAGCTGATCATTTTGGAGAATTGTCAGCGGTGTCTGAGAGATCTTTCTTGAGTTATAAATGCCACTTTGAATTAAATACTGTGAAGTTTTCTGTAAAGAGACGTGGGTGATGCTCCCACTGCAAGGAAGCTGCTTTTAATCCTTTATAAAGAAAAGGAGGGGAGATGGATCTTTAAACTGGAAAAGTAAGTGCTGTGTTGAGCTCTTTTGTAGCTGAGTATTCCCAGCTCCTTTGGGAAGGCTCACTCTGATGAGGGTGTTTTTAGTCTTTCATGGTGTATATTGAGACAGGGGAGGCAGCCAGCTGTGGCACTGGAATTACCTGGAATGGAGACCATGGTTTATGGCAGCAGGATCCACCTCATTGCACACCCAGGGAGGAAGTTGGCAGCGTTTGTTGTATCGAAGTCATTTAGAAGAATTGTGAATTTCCCTGCCTCCGGCTTAAGACAAGGGGCATAAGTGTGGATGTTGCATCTTGTGCTTGGAGAGCATGCCCTGAAATCAGCTCGGCTGAGGTGGGGTAATCCTTAAGTAGCAAAAAAAGAGCCTTTCTGCCTGCTCTCAAAGACTGCAAGGATATTTGGCTGCCTTGTTGTCACTGTTTTAATGCTCTGGATTTGCCAGTGGGAGGAAGTCCCCAAACCTGTACTTAGTTTAATCCAGGTGGTTACAGGACTGTAGGATTTCTTCAGGTCGTTTCTACGTACACCCTGCTTAGTGGGTGACCTAGGTCTGGCCTCCCTAAATTCCTGGGAGTGTTTGCTGTGCCTGGTCCTACCAACAAATCGCTATTGCTTTCCTCCCACCCCAAGGGATGGGGCTGGATTTCTGCCTGCTGGTGGCTTTGTCTTCCCTGGTCTCGCAAGCTGAGCTGCTGCTCGGTCTCCTTTTGTTGTACGCAGTCGGGGAGGCAGTTGGCAGCTGACCTGGTGCAAGCTTCGAGGATGAGGTCAAGCGGTTGCTTTGCAAGTGGCCCCTGCGCAGGGGCCATGCTGGTCCTGTGGAGATCCCTCTGCAGAAGCAGCTGAAGTTGGGCACAGGCATCGCAGTGGGGAGGAAGAATGCTGTTGAAATTACTTCATGGTCTCCTCTCTAGAAACCCAGTCTCTGGCTCTCTTTGGAATGATGGGTTTTCCAGAGGCACGTTTTGTGCAGAGCTTGCACCTTGGTCTTGTACGACCCCTCGCCCCGTCCACTGGCACAGGCAGCGGGAGCTCCGCAGACCCCTCCTACAGAGTGTGAACGCGTGGAGCTGGAGGGTCTCACGGCAGGCGCTTGGCTCTCAAGTCCTGTCTCATCGTTGTTAAATATTTACAGTGAGATGTACCAGATGCTTCCCAGGAAGGGTTTTGTCAGCTTCCAAGTCCCCAGCTGCAGCTGCAGAAGAGGCTGACGGCCATGAAAGGGATCACATCGGTGTGATGCCCTGCGTTCGGCAGTGATGCGGTGACCTCTTCTTGCTCGTGCTGCGGGCACTGCTGGTTGTGCTGTCTCATCGGACGCAGCGGGATGCAGGCAGAGAGCACCCCTCTGCTGATGACAAGAGATTAATGATGTCTGGTCCGCAGGCTTTTTTTTTTTAATTTTTCCCTCCTCCTTTGAAGCTCTTCCACTGCAGTGGGAGGGGGAGCGGGTGATGCTCTTGGCTTTTGTTGCCGCACACCTTTTTTTCTGGGGCCTTCTCTCCACAGCAGTGGCACACGTGTGTGACTGCTGCGTGGCTGCCTTTGTTCCCTCTCCGTTCTTGGCACGGCTGTGCCTGTCTCGTTCGCCCAGCCACACTACGGAGGGAGGGGAGGGCTGATCCAGGCAAGGCAAAACTCCCGTCGCCAGCCCTGGGCATGCAGAGGCCAGCAGCCAGAGCGTCACTGCTGGATGCCACCCCTGTGCTGGTCGCGTTGGTCAGGTTCCCAGTGTGCCTCCTGCTTGCAAGATAAGGTCCGGGACCTTGGGCTGGGCCCTGTTTGTTGCTCTTGGTGCTTATCAGCTTTTGCTGCTGACAAGGTGACCTGCTGGGCAGCACTGAGGATGGGGAGGGAAGGTCCCCCCGGCCCGGGCTTCGCGCTGGTCTGGCCCCCAGGGACAGCCCGCGCGTGTGCATGCACACCAGGCTCGCTCCCATGCCGGGCATCCCTGTCTCGGTGGTACAGCTCCGGCTGGATGAGGGACCTCCTGGGTGCCCTGGAGGTAGGAGCTCTGGAAGTGGCAGGCCGGCTCCTCCAAGGGGGGGCCAGGGAGGGGCGGGCTCGCTAGGTCATCGTTTTTCCAACTAAATATAGTTGCCTGTGCTTTCATAAGGCCGGGATTTTTGCATCACGTGACTGTCTTATCCCTCCCGGCCTGCAGTCGGTCAGAGTAGGGGATCGTGTATCTGAATGGGTAATAATTAACTGTTAACTAGCTTTTCATTAGAGCCTGGCAGAACAGGCAGAGCCGTGCAGCAAAAGTAAGCAGGAGCTGAGGAAACTGCTCCCGGTCTCTCCTGGAGGGTGGACACCCCCCTTTAATTTGCAAATCTGTTGCCCCCAAAGGTGAGTGGGTTGTGGGTTTTTCTGCTGTGTTTTGTAAGAAGTTGAGTCCTGCCATGCTGTGTGTGTCTGTCCTTGCTGTCGGGTAGCTCCTGCTCATGTCACCCCTCCCTCTCCCCACCAGTGATTTTTTTTCTTCTGAGGTCATGAGCTGTCAGCTGGTCTCTGAGCTGGCTTGGAGGAGAGCCGGACCCTCCAGCTCCTCCACGATGCGGCCCGCCTGCGTGCCCCAGCTCCGCAGCCTTGCCCAGCGCTGCGGTGTCCTTGCTGCGTCTCGCCGCCCTGAGCAGCAGCTGGGTCGACTCACGCCTGTTCTCAGGGCCCCAGCCCGCCCGTGACGGGCTGACATGGCGTTTGCCTCGGAGCGCTGCCGGCTTCTCCAGCCCCTCTCCCTGAACTGTTTAACCCGACGGAGTGTTTGCAGGTGTCCTTGGAGGCTTTTTCTCTCTTCTGTGATGGCAGAGGAATTGCTGGCTGAATGCTCTGCTGGCTGGAGACTTGTCTGCACCAGACAACTGGGTCGGGCGCTGGTGCTGGAGCAGCCTCTCCTGCAGGGGTGGTGGGGTGATGGGTGCCTTTCCCCCTGCTCAGGGGGAGAAGGGTGGCTCAGCAACTGGGGGGGCCTCCGCCGGTCCAGCTCCCTTGTTTTGACAGTTTCTGGTCAGCTGGGTGACCTTGGCTGCATCCTTGGTGCAGTGCCTCCTGGGGTCTGGGAACCACTGGCTTTCCCAGCAGACCCCTTAGTTTAGGGCTTGGTTTTCCGTAGAGAACCGGAGTGGTTCCTGTGCTGTCTTGTTCTGCGTGAGCCTGGCGTCTCGGGGATCGGTGCAGTGGTGTGATCGTGGATCGTGTGTCAAAAGTTTCCTAGAAATCCTCTTCAGGGAAGAGCATTGCTTGAAAAGGCGGAGGAAAGATGTCACTCACCCCTGAGAGTTCATTTGCTACCTTTAATAGTAGCTGTCTGTGCCAGGAAGAATCCACAGTGCCCTCGCTGACACTGTTAACGTTACAAATGCCTGGTGGCATTTCTTAACCCGTTCCTTCTGGAGTGTGGCTTGGCCACGAGTTGAAGCATTTCCATCTTGGACTGGGAGGCTGCAGGGAGGATGGTTATGCATCTTTGGTAAGTCCAGACCCTTCCTGCCCCTTACCTGCCCTGGAAATAGAAGTCAGACCCTGCAGGTAACCTGTGCGTGCAGATCTTGTAACAGTTTGGTGTATTTTTAAAAGCAGTGCTGCTTGTCCGTCCCTGCGACCCGGGCTGTGCTCCGTCTGGTGTCCCTGCTTGCTCTGAAGGTCGCTGTGCAGCTCTGTGCTGCCCGGAGGATGCTGTCAGCGGAAACAGGCTCTGCCGGTGTCTTCAGCCGCTTCACCTCCCCCTGCTCGGGACTTGCCTGGGGAATATCGGCCGAGGGACGCGCGGGCTTGCAGAGCCGGGAGCGTAACTCGGGTGCCCACGCTCCCAGCCTGTGATGGCACTGCCCCGGCACGCTGTGTCGAGCCTGCCTGTACCCCTGGCCTCTCTCCCTGCACTTTTCCAGGGCAAACTCCAGAGGGCTTGGAGCCTGCCTGGGACACCCAGGTGGGAGTGTTCTCATGCTCTCTGCGGAGCTGTCAGATGCCCTTTTTGAAGTTATTTTTAGCAGGTGATCTTTGCAGCAGTTGCAGAGCTTACATTGCAGAGAAGTGTAGGCAGCCCCTTGCTTCCTTTGCTGTTACAGTAGGGCTTGTAAGGTGGAGCTGTCTGCTGGGAGCCGCAGAAAATTGCTTGGAAGGCTTTGAGCCATGCTGTGCCTGCAGCTTGCCTCTTGCTCCTGCTGAACAGGCTTGCCACATGCTTTACAAGTCTGAGTCTCGCTCAGCTTATGGATCCGGTCTTCTGCTTGGTCCTGACCTGGCCCGTTCTGCTGCAGTTTTTCTTGCATGTGAGGGAAACTTCTGATACTGCAGAGGTGTTGCAGGTATCCCTCTTACCCTTGTAAACAAGGCCATATGCTGTGCTGCCAGCTGGGTGCTGTGAGACCCTGTGCTGCCGGCAGTGGGGCCAGCTGTGGCTCTCTGCGGTTTCCCAGGAGCAGATGGGAGCCCCTGCTCTGGGGGCACCGACTCCTTTCTGCTGGAGGATGTCCTTGTGATGACATCCCATGTAAAGGTGTTGGAGAACTCCATCCGGTGCTCCTTTGATTTCCCTCTCCATGCATGCACCTCCCACTACTACTGCGATTTGGCAGGAGGTAGACACATCAAACATTGCCAACCTGGAGGAGGTGCAGTCTGCGTGCCTGGTTTGCTCTGACTCTTGCAGGTTTTGTGTACCTGATGATCCCTTCAGCAGCGCATGAGCATGCCAGGCAGTCGGGGCTGTACATCTGGGGCTTTTCTGCTTGTGTGTGGAGCCGCAGAGACAAGCGTTTCCCCTCTCAGTCTGGCATTAGCTCTGACATGCGGCTGAGGCCGATGCTGGGAGCAGCAGCTTAGGAGGCAGGGAGAGGTGAAAGCTGCTGCGTGGTCTCTGGGGGCGTCTGCACCTCTCTCTGCACGCAGGGATGCTACCAAATCGCTCCGTGGGGGGACTGAGATCCCCTCCTATCTGCGCGTGCTTCCCAGCCCCTGTACAGTGAGGGTGTGTTGCCCACCGCTGTCATCTTGCTGATGAGGAAAGGGGTGCAGCAGCAACGGGAGGTGGGCAGAAGGGGTCTCCCTGTCGCTCAAGGCTCCTCTGCCTGTAACTTCAGGGGAGCCCTCCGTGGGACAGACTCTCAAAGAAAATCCTTCAGCACTGTCCACAGCAGGCAGGCTGCTGGTGCGAGGGGGAAGGCTGTTGTCATCTTGCAGGTCACATCTGGCCTGCAGGACTGATCCTGCAAATGTCTCTGGAGAAAGTGTGGTGTTGGTGGGCAAGAAGCTCACGGGCTGTGCCCTCTGATGGCTCAGTCAGGCTCAGACTCCGAGTCATGGAGTTTGAATGCATGGGCAGTGATGAGTGCCATCAATGTCGCGCCCCGGCTGCTGTGTGGATCAGGCTGGAGGAAGGGTTGGAGCCCTGAGTTTCCCATGTTGGCAAGGTGGGGATACATTTTTGTATGGCTGTTCTCCGTTGACTCCCTAGGTCTCCTCTGGGGACGCTTGCAGCCACGCTGGGGTCCTGGCACACTTGACTGGGGCTGCCTGCTGGGTCCCTCTTTCTTACAGGAATTGTTGCAGGTTGGTGCTGTCCCAGTGTGTCTGTCCTGTGTGTTGTACCCCAGGAGGGATTCTCCTGCCCTCCCAGAAAGACTCTGAAGGAGCTAGCTGTCTCCAGGGGAAATGGCTAATCCCCAGGCTGATTTTTTTTCTCTGCTTGGACAATGAGTGTGTATATACAAATAGTGTGAGTGAGTAGTAGTCTTCTTTGGTGTAAGTAGTCTAATGGTTTGTGTCTCTGCTCAGAAGTTGCCATACCTGCGTGTCCGTTGGTTTCTCAGGAGGTTAAGGCAATACCTTTTCCTTGCGGTGTCGTTCTGACTGGGGCACTATTCCCTCTCTCACCTGCAACCTGCTCAGGGCTCAGCTCACCTTTGCCCAAGTTGCACTTGCCATTTCTCACCGAGAGACCTTGAAGAAGCATTGCCGGAGCGTGTATCCTGTCCTGCTGGTTACAAGCTGTGGTCCTCAGATGTGCAGACACTGTCCCGTGGAGTGCAGGAAGGAGGGAGGATTGCTTGGAGACTGAGTAGCGAAGCGGGTCCTGTTGGACCGCTGGACACCTGACTGGCTGTCCCACGCAGCACCCTTGGGCTCTGGGAAACTGGGGATACCAGTTTGGCTCTTCCAGCCCCAGCAGGACCTGCAGCACGGAGCATGCGCCCCTGCCTCAGCCTCTCCAGCACAAAGTCCAGGCTCTTGGCTTCAAAATTGCCTTCATCAGCAGTTTCTCCTAGGTGCCAGGCCAGCTCCTTTCTGTTGACTTGGCTGCCCGGGAAGAGGGGTGTGCTGTGTCAGGGAGCTGAGGACTCTGCGTTCCTGCTGGGAGCCTGGGCTGCTCTCTGAGGCTGTCCCGGCTGGTGCTGGGGTGCTCTGAGCCCTTGTCTCCACTGCGCGAGCGGCACAGCAGGAACAGGCATGGCAGCTTGCTTGCTAGAGGTGCAGGTATTTCTGCAGTGTATCACCAGGTCTCTGCCCAGCCCTGCAGATTTATTCCAGCTCTTCATCTGCCTTCTCTAAAAATCCATTCGAAGCTGCACTGGAGGTAGGAACAGGCAGGGAACCAGTCCGGCAGGCATTCCTTGCGTTTGGTTTTCCCAGGTAAGGTCATAAATACATCTCCTAGGCTGAGCACAGTGGTCCTGTGGCACATGTCCCTCTTGGGCTGGGCACGTTTAGCGGTGGAGCTGCTGTCACCCTGGCTGTCTGGTCCTCGTGCAGTGGCTCTTCTCCTGCCAGGCAAGAAGCGTTTGCTCGCCTGGACGCCCCGTGAGCTTCCCGCCTGGAGGGCTGCTGTGCCGCAGCCAGCCGCGGGCTGGGAGCCGAGCACAGGGTGTCTGCACAGCCTTGCCCTGCTTGGGGCTCGCAGGGCGCCTGGGGAGCGAGCGGCAAAAGCCAGCGAATGCTTTGGCTGTGCCTTGGCCGTTGGGGG
>Ga0065711_1033240_pt1 | contig 25861 bp, 17 predicted proteins | sample Hoacrofraction12_FD_59098 | JGI IMG/M metagenome (GOLD analysis project Ga0065711, IMG submission 59098) | Hoatzin crop microbial communities from Cojedes, Venezuela - Epithelial fraction 12 v2 (version 2) | ecosystem: Host-associated > Birds > Digestive system > Esophagus > Crop | place... | reverse complement strand
CCTCACAAAACCCCGCATTCCCCGCAGCGAAGCGAGGAGAATGTGGGGTAACGAGAACGCCCTCACAATGCTACTTCGAAGAAGTTGAACAAATCCGCGCGAGACAACCACCAGGCGAAGGGAAATCCTACCCAATCCAACCTGGCAATCAGGACTGAACATAAAAATCCTACCCAATCCTATGAACCAATGAGTAAAGAACGCATTTTATGGGCTGACGACGAGATTGATCTGCTGAAACCCCACGTGCTGTTTCTGCAGAGCAAAGGCTACGACGTCGCCACCGTCACCAACGGCCGCGACGCACTCGACGCACTCTCCAACGAAATCTTCAGCCTCATCATCCTAGACGAGAACATGCCCGGCATCAGCGGTCTCGAAGCCCTCCAGCGCATCAAAATCCTCCAGCCCAACGTGCCCGTCATTATGATCACCAAGAGCGAGGAAGAGGACATCATGAACCAAGCCATCGGCAGCAAGATTGCCGACTACCTCATCAAGCCCGTCAACCCCAACCAAATTTGGCTCAGCATCAAGAAAAACCTCCATAGCGACGACCTCGTTAAGCAGCAAGTCACCAACGACTACCGGCAAGAGTTCATGCGCATCAGCAACCTCATCGCCGCCGCCGACAACATCGACGACTGGTATGCCCTTTACTCCACCCTCGTCCGCTGGGAGGTCAACCTCACCGCCGCCCAAACCGACATGACCGATATGCTCCGCATGCAGAAAAACGAAGCCAACAGCGCCTTCGCCAAATACGTCAAGCGCAACTACGAGCGATGGCTCACCACCGACCAACACCCCCTCCGCAGCAACGAAGTCTTCAAAACCGCCGTCCTGCCCCTCCTCGACAAAGGCGAGAAAGTCTGCTTCGTCGTTATCGACAACTTCCGCCTCGACCAATGGCGCACAGTCAGACCCCTCCTCGAAGACTATTTCAGCATCGACCAAGAAGCCCTCTACACCGCCATCCTCCCCACCGCCACGCAATATGCCCGCAACGCCATCTTCTCCGGACTCATGCCCATCGACATCGAACGCATGTTCCCCGACCTCTGGGTCGACGAAGAAAGCGAAGAAGGCAAGAACGTCAACGAAGCGCCACTCATCCAGACCTTCCTCGACCGATACCGCCGCAAAGTCCGGTTCTCCTACACCAAGATCAACGACCGAGCAGCCGCACAGCGACTCACCCAAAACTTCGCCAACCTCAACAACTTCGAGCTCAACGTCATCGTCATCAACTTCGTCGATATGCTCTCCCACGCACGCACCGAAAGCAAGATGATACGCGAGCTCGTTGGCAGCGACCCCTCCTACCGCGCACTCACCACCTCATGGTTCCGCAACTCCTACGCACTCGACATCTTCCGACTCATCGCACAAAACCGCTTCCGCGTCGTCCTCACCACCGACCACGGCACCATACAAGTCAACAACCCCATCAAAGTCATCGGAGACAAAAACACAAACACCAACCTCCGATACAAACTCGGCAAACAACTTAGCTACAACCCCAAACAAGTCTTCCAAATCAAACAACCCAAACGCTTCGGACTACCCGCGCCCAACGTCTCCACCGCATATATCTTCGCCACCAACCACGACTTCTTCGCTTACCCCAACAACTATAACTACTACGTCCAATACTACAACGACACCTTCCAGCATGGAGGCATCTCTATGGAGGAAATGCTCGTGCCACTAATCACACTTTCTCCCAAATAAAGCCTTATGACATTTGAAATCAAATCTTTCGCGCTCCAAGACATCGACAGCGCAGCCTATAAATTCATGACCGAGATGGACGACGCCACCGTCTTTGCCTTCGTCGGCGAGATGGGTGCCGGCAAAACCACCTTTATCAACGCCCTCTGCCGCCAGTTGGGCGTGGAATCAGACCCCACCAACTCGCCATCGTTCGCCATCATCAACGAGTACCGCAGCGACACCACTGCCGAACTCATCTACCACTTCGACTGCTACCGCCTCGAGAGCGAGCAGGAAGCGCTTGACCTCGGCGCAGAGGACTACTTCGACTGCGGCGCCATCTGCCTGATTGAATGGCCCGAACGCATCGCCGGCATCCTGCCCGACGACACCGTGCGCGTGGACATCACCGTCAACGAAGACGGCACCCGCCGCCTGCGCGCCACCTTCCCCTAATTCCTCACGCAGATCAATTTTTGTTTCGTAAGATTAGGTCTGATTGAAAAGATTTGAAAAATGCTTCGCATTTTAAGGTGAGATTTTTATCTTGACCTAATCCGTAACAAAGGAGAAAAAATCATACCCCATCAGACCCAATCTTACGAAATTTACGATTTCATCTAACGAAACAGGAACTCCTAACTCCTAACTCCTAACTCCTAACTAGAAAAAGTTGAACATTATCCACCTTGCGCGTACTGCCAGCACCAACACCTACCTGCTGGGACGCGCCGCAGAATTGCCCGACGACACCGTTGTGCTGACCGAGCGGCAAACCGCCGGACGCGGACAGCGTGGCAACGCGTGGGAGAGTGAGCCACACAAAAACCTCACCTTCTCGCAGTTGTTCCACCGCCCGCCCGTGCCGGCACGCCAACAGTTTGCCATCAGCCAGGCTGTCAGCATCGCCATCGCCCGCACCCTGCGCAACCAGCTCGCCCTGCCCGTCACCATCAAGTGGCCCAACGATATCTACGTGGGCGACGGCAAGCTCGCCGGCATCCTCATCGAGAGCTCGCTCGCCGGCACGGATATTGCATATAGCGTGGTGGGCGTGGGACTCAACGTAAACCAAACGGAGTTTGTCAGCGACGCCCCCAACCCCGTGTCGCTTGCCATGCTGACCGGCAGGCAGTACGACCGGCAGGCGATGCTGCATTCGCTGTGCACCGCTTGCAGCAAGTATGTGCACGAACTTGCCGACGCCAAGTTTTGCGAGAATTTGCGGCACGACTACCTGGAATTGCTCTACCGCAACGATGGGCATTTCCACACGTTTATGACGCCCGACGGCACGCGTTTCCAAGCCGCCATCGAGCAGGTGGCTCCCGACGGCACGCTCACGCTCCATCGCCCCGACGGCACGTCAACGGCTTACGCTTTTCAGCAGGTGAAACACGTTATTCAAGACCTTGTGCTATGAACATTGCCCTCTATTGCAGCGCTTGCGACGACCTGCCCGCCGCCATCAACGACCTGGCCCATCGCCTCGGACAGTGGATTGGCGCGCACGGTCACACGCTCGTGTATGGCGGCGTGAAAGCCGGACTGATGCACATCGCCGCGCAAGCCACGCGCGATGCCGGAGGTACGGTGTATGGCGTGGTGCCGCAACGTTTCGCCCACCGCGCCGACCCGCTCTGCCACCACACCGAGCTCACCACCGACCTCGCCGAGCGCAAGGCACGCATGATTGCCCTTGCCGACGCCTTTGTGGTGCTTCCGGGGGGCATCGGCACGCTCGATGAGTGGATTTCTACCACCTCGCAGCTGTCGGTGATGGGCGAGCAAAAGCCGATTGTCGTGGTGGACCCAAAGGGCATTTTCACGCATACCGTCAGCCAGCTGCGCGCCATCGCCGAATCAATCGTCGGCACGGGGCGCAATATTATCATACCCCGCTACGTTACTAATGCGGACGAAATGATCAGTCAACTACACACATTAAATAAATAAAGCTTATGAAAGTTTACACTCGCACCGGCGACGCCGGCACCACTTCGTTAGTTTCGGGCAAACGCGTGCCCAAAGATGATATCCGTGTTGAAGCCTACGGCTCGGTGGATGAACTTGGCAGTATGCTCGCGTTGCTGCTGCACAACATCAAGTTGGACCAGCCCGACATCGAGCAAGCGCTGACCAAGGCGCAGCACAAGCTTTTCAATATCGGCGCCTACCTTGCCGACGACAAAGCCACACAGGTGTATGGCGTCAGCGACGACGACGTCGCGCAATTAGAGACGCTCATGGACCAAATGGGGCAAGACCTGCCTCCGATGAAGGGATTTATCCTGCCCGGCGGCTCACGCCTGAGCGCGATTGCCGACTGCTGCCGCACCACGGCACGCCGCGCCGAGCGACGCATCGTTGCGCTCTCGCACCAGAACGAGGTGGACCCCACCGTGCTCAAATATATCAACCGTTTGAGCGACTTTTTCTTCATTTTTGGGCGTTTTAACAATATTTGTAACCAAAAAGAAGAAATTTATTGGGATAAAAATGTTTGAACTTAAAAATATAGTATTACTTTTGCAGCCAATTTAAAAAATCATCAAACGATATCGCTATGTATTGGACATTAGAACTCGCAACAAAATTGGAAGATGCGCCTTGGCCTGCTACGCGTGACGAGCTTATCGACTACGCCATCCGATCCGGCGCGCCGCTTGAAGTAATCGAAAATTTGCAAGAGATTGAAGATGAGGGCGAAACCTACGATTCTATCGAGGACATTTGGCCGGATTATCCCACCAACGACGACGACTTCTTCTTCGACCCCGAAGAATACTAACTTGAGGCGGTGAGCCAACCTGCCCACCGCACGCGCTCTTCACACCCACGAGGGGAGACAGCTCCATCCGCGCTGCCTCCCCTCGCTATTTTTGAGAAAAAGTTGCGAAATCGTTACTTTTTTGTTTGCAATATCGGTAAAAACACATTAACTTTGCGCCATGAAATTCTCGGAGTTAAAGAAATTGCTGCAAAAAAGCGGATGCCGCAAAGTGAGCGAAGGTGGAAACCATGAAATTTGGTATTCACCCATCACCGGCAAGAAATTCTCTTTGGGGCGGCACAATTCGCAGGAAGTGGCATCCGGAACTTTGGCTCAAATCAAACGTCTGTCAGGAATAAAATAAACACCAAAAGATATGAAAATCACTGCAATCATTGAGAAAGGTAAAGACAATCGCTTCTCGGTTTACTCCGACGCCATGATTGGCGATTTCGGACTGTGTGGCTATGGCGATAACGTGGATGACGCAAAAGCCGATTTTGAGGCTGTGATTAAGGAAGCGCAGGACGATTACGTTCGAGAGCACGGAGAGTTGCCGAAAAAATACGAGCAAATTTCCGTAACCTACAAATACGACCTCATGGCATTTTTCAATTATTTCGATTGGATAAACATCACCAAATTTGCGCAAGAGGCAGGGATAAACGAGAGCAAGATGCGTCAGTACAAATCCGGTTCGGCTTTTGCCGGCGAGCGCACCACCTCGAAAATTCAGGCAGCGGTGAAGCGTCTTGGCGCAGAATTGTCAGCCGCTATGCTTTGACGCCAATCGCAGCGCACTTATATAGACGAGGGTTTCGTGCCCTCGTTTTTTTGTTATCTGCGTGAGGAAGATCCGTGAGGGTGGGGGAGGGGGATAAAAAAAGCGCCCGATGATGCGGGCGCTTTTTTATATAGGTGAGTTGTTATTACTCAGCGGCGGGAGCTTCTTCGGCGTCAGCCTTCGGTTCTTCCTTCGGCTCTTCGGCTTTGGGCTCAGCTTCAGCCTTGGGCTCGGCTTTCTTGGTAGCCTTCTTAGTGGTCTTCTTAGCCTTGGGGGCTTCTTCAACCACGGGCTCCTCAGCCTTTGCTTCCTCAGCTTTCACTTCCTCGGCGGGAGCAGCTTCTTCTTTCTTAGCAGCTTTCTTGGCTTCCTTCTTAGGCTCCTCTTTGGGCTCTTCGGCGGGCTTAGTGGCTTTCTTTTCAGCCTTCTCGTCTTGCGCGAGTTTAGCCTTCAGGGCTGCCAGGTCGCTGATGTCGCCTAAGGTAGTCTTTTCGTTGTTGCTGCTGCTCATAACAGGAGCTTCTTCGGCGGGTTTGCCGGAAGCCTTGCGTGCGCGACGAGCCTCGGTGCGTTGCTCATCTTCGAAGATGCGGCTGTGCGAGAGGATGATGCGCTTGCTGTCCTTGTTGAACTCAATCACCTTGAATTCGAGCTCTTCGCCCTTCTTGGCGGAGGTGCCGTCTTCTTTCACCAGGTGCTTAGGCGTTGCAAAGCCTTCGACTCCGTAAGGTTCGAGCGAGATAACGGCGCCCTTGTCGAGCACTTCCACAACCTTGCCGGTGTGAACCGAACCCGGAGTGAACACTGCCTCGTAGTTGTCCCAAGGATTTTCCTCGAGTTGCTTGTGGCCGAGGCTGAGGCGACGGTTCTCTTTATCGATTTCAAGAACGACAACGTCGATGTCAGCGCCGATTTGCGTGAACTCGCTGGGGTGTTTCACCTTCTTGGTCCAGCTCAGGTCGCTGATGTGGATCAAGCCGTCAACGCCCTCTGCCATCTCAACGAACACACCGAAGTTGGTGAAGTTACGCACCTTTGCTGTGTGCTTGCTGCCAACGGGGAATTGGGTCTCGATGTTGGTCCAAGGATCTTCTTTGAGTTGCTTCAAGCCGAGCGACATTTTGCGATCTTCGCGGTCGAGCGCGAGGATAACGGCTTCCACTTCGTCACCTACATGGAGGAAGTCCTGTGCGGTGCGCAGGTGCTGGCTCCACGACATTTCGCTGACGTGGATGAGGCCTTCTACGCCGGGAGCAACTTCCACAAATGCGCCATAATCATACATAACGACCACTTTACCCTTGATGTGGTCACCCACCTTGAGGTTGGGATCGAGGGCATCCCAGGGATGCGGTTGCAGTTGCTTCAGACCCAGAGCGATACGGTTGCGCTCCTCGTTGAAATCGAGGATAACGACGTTGAGTTTCTGGTCGGGTTGCACGATGTCGGCGGGGTTGTTAACACGTCCCCACGACAGGTCGGTGATGTGGATAAGACCATCCACGCCGCCCAGGTCGATGAATACGCCATAGCTCGTGATGTTCTTGACGGTACCTTCGAGCACCTGTCCTTTTTCGAGCTTGGACATAATTTCTTTCTTCTGTTGCTCGAGCTCAGCCTCGATGAGGGCTTTGTGCGAAACAACAACGTTCTTGAATTCCTTGTTGATTTTGACAACCTTGAATTCCATGGTTTTGCCGACGAAAACATCGTAGTCGCGGATCGGCTTCACGTCGATTTGCGAACCGGGGAGGAACGCCTCGATGCCGAATACGTCAACGATCATGCCGCCTTTGGTGCGGTCTTTGACGTAACCTTTGATGATTTCATCTTTTTCAAGCGCTTCGTTGATGCGGTCCCAGCTCTTAGCGTCGCGCGCCTTGCGGTGCGAGAGGATAAGTTGGCCCTTTTTGTCCTCGCGGTTTTCTACGTACACTTCAACGGTGTCGCCCACCTTGAGGTCGGGGTTGTAACGGAACTCGCTCACGGGAATGATGCCGTCTGACTTAGCACCGATGTTAACCACAACCTCTCGCTTGTTGATAGAGATGACGGTACCTTCGGTTACTTCTTTGTCCTTAAAGGAACCCAAAGATTTGTCATAGGTTTTTTCCATTTCCTCACGAGATTTTTCGGTTTGGGTGTCGCCTTTCTCATAGGCATCCCAATCGAAATCTTCGTTAGGAGAATTCTTTAATAATTCTTCGCTCATTTAAAAAAGTTAATAAAAATGGTTAATTAAAACGGTTTGCCGGATTCGTTCCCGCCAAACGCGGGTGCAAAGGTAAGAAAAAGTTTTGAGAGTTAAGGGTTAAGAATAGAGTTTTTTTTCTCTGGTGAGGAAAAAAGACCCTTGAAGAGGGTCAAAAAAGAACGTCGAAGAGGTCGGGGGACGCTTTACCCCACGGCATCCTCGCTGGCGCTCGGATGACGTGGGGTTTCCTATGTTTGACCTCTTCGAGGTCACTTGCAATAAAAATCGTTTGCGGGAAGTCTGCGTAGGTCTGCGTGAGATTTTTCTGCGAGTTCCGCGAGTTCTGCGCGAGGTCAACTCTCAACTCTCAACTCTCAACTCTCAACTCTCAAAACTCCTAACTAAAAAAACTCCTAACTCCTAACTCCAAACTCCTAACTATTTTGTAACTTTGTAGCGCGAAAACCGACAATTAATCACTTATAACCATCAACCTATGACACTTATTGACAGATTTTTAAAGTATGTGAAGTTCGACACGCAAAGCGATGAACTCACGAACCTGACCCCCTCGACGCCGGGCCAGATGGTCTTTGCCAAGGAATTGGAGAAGGAATTGCACGAAATGGGGCTGAGCGACATCTCGCTGGATGACAACGGCTACCTGTTTGCCACGCTGCCCGCCAACTGCGAAGGCGACGTGCCCACCATCGGCTTCATCGCCCACATGGACACCGCACCCGACATGAGCGGTCATGACGTGAAGCCGCGCATCGTGGACTATAACGGCGGCACCATCACGCTCAACGAGGAGCAGGGCATCGTGCTCGACCCGAAGCAATTTCCGGAGATGAACGATTACGTTGGTCAGCAACTGATCGTGACCGACGGCACTACGCTGCTCGGCGCCGATGACAAAGCCGGTATCGCCGAAATCCTCAGCGCCGTGGAATGGCTGCAGCAGCATCCCGAGGTGAAGCACGGCAAAATCCGCGTGGGCTTCAACCCCGACGAAGAAATCGGCTTGGGCGCGCACCACTTCGACGTGGCGCTCTTTGGCGCCGACTGGGCTTACACCATGGACGGCGGCGCCGTGGGCGAGCTGGAATACGAAAACTTCAACGCCGCCAGCGCGAAGGTCACTTTCCGCGGACTGAACGTTCACCCGGGCTCGGCGAAGCACAAAATGCTCAACAGTATGCGTGTTGCCAACCAGTTCATTCAGATGTTGCCCCGCTGGGAGACGCCGGAGCACACCGAAGGCTACGAGGGCTTCTATCACCTCACCTCGATGGAGGGAACGGTGGAGAAAACCACGCTGACCTACATCCTGCGCGACCACGACCGCGCCCGCTTCGAGAGCCGCAAACGCGAAATCGAGCACCTCTGCCGCAAGGTGAACTGCGAGTTCCCCGACTGCGCCTCGGCAGAAATCAAAGACCAATACTACAACATGCGCGAAAAAATTGAGCCGGTGATGCACATCATCGACCTCGCCAAGCAAGCGATGGAGCGCGCGGGCGTTAAACCCAAAGTGCAACCCATCCGCGGCGGCACCGATGGCGCGCAGCTCAGTTTCAAAGGCCTGCCTTGCCCCAATATCTTCGCCGGCGGCATGAACATGCACGGTCGCTACGAGTATGTGCCCATCCCCTCGATGGAAAAAGCCATGATGACCATCGTGGAGATTTGCCGTCTCGCCGCCCAAGACAAGGCGTAAAGATGGATTTCTAATTTCGCGTTTCGTGAGATGAATTTTTAAATTTCGTAAGATTAGGTCTGATTGGGGTAGATTTTCCCCTTTTGCTACGGATTAGGTTTGATTTTAAACTCAAATCTTTTAAATCAGACCTAATCCCACGAAATACTTCCCACGGAACTTCTCAGAATAAAACTGCCTCGCTTCAGCGCTGAAGCGAGGCAGTATGTTTTTATGTGTACGCGGGCAGGGGTCAGAACGAAATGGTGAAGGCAACGCCCAGCAGCCACGAGTTCATTTTCTTCTTGATGGAGCGTTCCACTTTGTCGTGGATGTCCCCGTCATTTTTAAACTCGTTGTATGTCTCTTGGTCCGTCGCCTCAAGGAACCAGCTCCACGGGTCGTAGGTCATCGTGTAGGTCTTGCGGCTGTAGTCGTAGTCGCAATAAAGTTTCCACGAGAAATTTTGGCGATAAGCGTAGGTGAGCGATATGCCGGTGGTGAACGACAGGGCGTTGTCGGCGTCGATCATCAGGTAGTCGCCCTGCCAATAATAATCTTTGTCTTCGAAGAGGTTTTCGCCCGAAAAAATTCCGTCAACCTCTAGGGCGTTCATAAAGCTGTAGCCCAGCAGCGCCTTGGCGCCCACAGCCCATCGGTCGGCGAACGGATAGGAGACGTACGGACCCACCGAAGCGGTGAACTCCGTCAGGTGGTCGCTCTCAATCTCCAAATCGACATACTTGATAAAATTTTCCATTCCCGCATATTCTTCAGAGGCAAGTTCGCTGATACCTTCGTTCCATTCGGCTTGGTCGCTTTGCGCAAATTCGGTGAAGTTGCCGATAGGCGTGGTCTTGATGCGCAGGTTGCCCCCGACGCCGATATACGGGTTGAAGAAGTAGGCGGCTTCGGCATTGATGACGGTGGAGTTGCGGAATTTGAATTTATAGTCGTCGCCAAAGTTGAGGTTGCGGTTGCCAAAGCCCACGCCCATGCCTACGGAGAAGAACGAGGGGTTGTGGCGCAGGTCGGGGTAAACCGCCAAGTCGTTGCGATTCAGTCCTTTGCCCTTGAAAATCAGGTCGGCGAAGGCGTAACCCAACTCGGCGGAGAGAATACCGATGCCGGCTCCGCTCATCACGTCGCTCACCCAGTGGCGGTTGTTGAGCACACGCATCGCGGCTGTTGCCGTGGCGCAGGCGTAAGCGCCCACGCTATACCACGGCGACACCGTCAAGCCGTATTCCTTGTGGAGGATGGTGGCGGCAGTGAAGGCGGTGGCGGTGTGTCCGCTCGGCCAGGAGTTGCGCGTGGAGCCGTCGGGGCGCATTTCCTTAGCCGTGTATTTGATGGTGTTGACCAACAGCGCCATCACACCAAACGAGAGAAAGCTGCTGGTCGCGTAGCGCGGGAAGGTGCTGCGACCCTTCACGCCCGCCAAGTTCAGCACGGTGCTCAGCGCGAACGGCGCGTACTGCGTGTAGTTGTCGATGGTGGAGTGGAAGTTGGTCACCAGGCGCGACTTCGGGAAGGGGTTGTTGTAGTCCTGCCGGAAGCTGCTCTTTTCAGATTTCAGCAAAATGCCACCGATAAACAGAGGCACGCCGGCGAACGTCATGTCGTCGATAAAGCGGTAAGGCTTCACGTCGGGCGCGCTCTTCAGCGAGATGATGTCGCGGAAACTGTATTTCTCGGTGAAATCCGGTTTTTTGGCGAACACCGATTCTGTCAGTTGGAAGCGTTTTTTCGCTGCAGGGTCGAGGGTGGGGCGTTGTTGGAATTTCTCCTCCGGCTGCATCTCGGTCTGCGCGGGCGCTTCCGCTTCAGTGGCGGTTTCTGCGGGCGTCGTTGTCGCTGCTTCGGCTTCTGTTGCAGTTTCTGCCTCAGCGTTTGTGGCGATTTCCACTGCTGCGGTCGTAGGTTCTTCCGCTTGCTGCGTCACCGTGGCGGTCAGCTCATTAGCGGCGGGTTCAGTAGTGTTTACGGCGTTCTCGCCGGCGAAAGCTACGCCTGCGCACATCGCGAAAAATAGTCCAAGTATTTGCTTTTTCATATAGTTAACAAGATAAATAAGATGTAAATTTTTGCAAATTTAGTGATAATTTGCAAACACCCAACCCTCTCCTCCCTATTTTAACACTCCCCCCGCCCCCAATCCATAAAAAAGAAGCCCACCCCACGCGGCTGCAAACGTCCGAAGACGCCCAGGCTGTTCAAAGGGGTGAACTCTTCGGCACAAAGGTAGAAATAAATTCTGAATTTATATAAAAAGAAGTCGGGTACTCCCGAAGAGCCCCCCGACACTCATGTGCCAGCTACAAGTCAAAGACGGAACTGAACACGGTGCAAATATACGAACTTATTTTGAATTACAAATAAAAAACGGAAGAAATTGGTGATGATTTTTTGGTGGATAGACCCTCGAAGAGGGTCAATATAGCGGAGAAGGACGTCGAAGACGTCCAACAAAGGAAACCCCACGTCATCCGAGCGCCAGCGAGGATGACGTGGGGTGATGGAGACATCCACAATATCCCGACGTCGAAGACGTCGCACAAAAAAAGTAGTTGGGTTGTGCGACCTCTCCGAGGTCGGGGTCACCGGTCGTATCGTTACCCCACGGCTTGCTCGCAGGCTCGCAAGACGTGGGGTTTCCTATGTTTGACCTCTTCGAGGTCATGCACTATCAAAAGAAGCGAGGGTCTTTTTCTCACGCAGATCACGCGGATAAAAAAGGATCTTTAAAAATCTTTCCAGATCTGCGTGATCCGCGTGAGGAAAGTAGTGAGGTGAGATTAGAGGGTGAATTGCAGGGTGAAGCCGAGGTTGCGACCGTGTCCGCGCTGCACGAAGGGATGCTGAATGGACTCGAAGTAGAAGGTGTTGTAATGTGTGCCGGTGAGGTTGGTGCCCCACAGTCGGAGTTCGGCGATGGGCGTAATCAGGCTCACCGAGGCGCCCAGCAGGGCGTAGAACGGCTGCTTGACGGAGTTTTCTTCGTCCCAGTAGATGTCGCCTACGCCGCGCACGTTGGCGGAGAGCAGCAGTTGGCAACCCTGTCGGGGCAGGAGGATGCCCTGCGAGATTTCGCCAAAGAGGGTGTGGGCGGGTGCGTAGGGCACGCGGTTGCCGGCGTAGTCGGCTTTGCCGTCGTTATATTCCACAAACGTGGCGCGCGTAAAGCCGTAGCTGACATTGATTTGCGTCAGTTCCGCCGCCCGCACGCGCATGTCGAATTCGGTGCCCCAACTGCGTGTTTTTCCGGCGTTGGTCATGACGCGTCCCGTGGTGGTGCCTTCGGGAAAGACGGTGAGTTGGCGGTCGCGACAATCCATATAAAAGAAGTCGATGTCGCTCTGCACGCGACCGTTCCAGCACTCGAAGTGTCCGCCGAGCTCGTAGTTCCATGCTTTTTCGGGCTTGTAGCCAACGACGTCGTCCACGTCGTATTGCGCCGCCACTCCGATGTGACCCATCAGTTGCTGTTGCAGCAAGTCGCTAAACATCTGCGTGTTGAATCCGCCGGCTTTGCCACCGCGAGCGATGGAGGCGTACACCGTGTGCGGCTTGCCCTGCCAGGGATGCCAGGTAGCGCTGAACTTGGGCAGGAGTTGCACGAAATCTTTCTTGAGCGAGCCACTCTCGTCAATGTCGATGTTGCCTTGCTGGATGACGACGCCCGGCGGGGTGCGGGTGACGCTGTAAGAGGTGTGTGTCTCGCTGTGCCACCGCAGCGCGGCGTGCTCGTAGTCCAAGCGCAAACCCGCAGTGAATGTCCAACCGCCTGTTTTGTAGGAACTTTCGTGGTAGAACGCGAAGCCATAGTTGGGGCTGATAAATCGGCTGCCGAGTTCGAAGCTGCGGCTGTCCCACGCGAGCGCCATCCCATCGGGCATCCCCCGGTTGGCGTTGTTTTCGATGAGGCGTTCAATACCATCGCTGAGGAAGGTGACGGGCGCCTGCATCGTGTAGCGGCGGAAGTAGCCGAACGCGCCGAGCATCCAGTCGTAGCCGGCAGTGTGAGCGCGGCTGCGGGCGATGATGTCGGTGGTGGCGGCGTGTTCTTTGCGTTTCTGCGTGAGGGTGAAGTAGGACAGCGGGGTGAAGTCCTGATCGAGCGTCATGTTGTCATCGATGAACTGATAGGATGCGATGCCCGAGAGCGACCAGTCGCCGAAGTCCTTGCGCACGGTCAGTCCGTCCATCACGTTGGTGCGGCGGTAGAAGCACGTGTCGTTGTAGGAGATTTCTCCCGTCTCCAGCCACTCGTAGGGGTAGCCGCCTTGGCGGTTGACGCCCACCGAGAGCACGTTGGCGACGAACATCGAGGGCGAAGGTTTCCACTCCACCTTGGCGCGCGCGCCGAACTGTCGCTGTTTGTCGCATCGCTTGCCATTGTAGAGGTTTTTGAACTCGCCTCCGGTGCGGAAATAGTTCAGCGCCAGCGACATCGCCCATCGGTCGTTGAACTTGGCGTAGTGGCTCGCGCCGAAACGCCAGGTGGCATGGGTGGCGCCTTCGACGAGCAGGCGTGTGCCCTGCCAGTTGAAGGGCGAGAGGGTGTAGATGTTGATGACGCCGCCCATGGTGTTGCGTCCATAGAGCGTGCTTTGCGGACCGCGCAGCATCTCGAAGCGGCTGATGTCGAGCAGGTCGATATCGTAGTTCTCTTTGCACAAAATCGGCACGTTGTCCACGTTGAGTCCCACGGCGGGCTGGTCGATGCGTGTGCCGATGCCGCGCACATACACCGTGGAGGTCATGCGGCTGCCGTAGTCGGGGATGAAGAGGTTGGGCACGAGGTCGGCGGCGGTTTTTGGCGACACCACTTGGTTGCGCTCCGCCTCTTCGCTGTCGATGACGGTGATGGAGGTGGCTTCGGAGCGCAGGTCGGTTTGTTGTTTGATGGCGGTGACGGTTAATTCGCTCAGCGCCAGGGTGTCGCTTGTTGCTGCGTTAGCGCTCAGTGCGAGCACGGCGATAGCAATGAGAATTGAGAGTTTCATTAGAAGAATTTCTAATTTCGCGTTTCGTTAGATGAAATTTTTTAAATTTCGTAAGATTAGGTCTGATGGGGTATGATTTTTTCCGCCTTCACTACGGATTAGGTCAAGATAAAAATTTCACCTTAAAATGCGAAGCATTTATCAAATCTTTTCAATCAGACCTAATCTCACGAAATACATCCTATGGAAGGGAGGGGTTAGGGTTTGAGGGCGAGGTACATGGAGCAGGTGCCGAAGGTCATGCGACGGCATTGACAGTTGTCGAAGCCTGCCTGCCGCATCAGCGCGAGCATGTCGTCGCCTTGGGGTGCGGCGGCAATGCTGCGTGGCAGGTAGGTGTATGCCTCGCGGTCGCCGCTGCGTTGCTCGCCCATCAAGGGGATGATGCGCCGCGTGTAGATATCGTAGCACCACCGCGTGATGCGGTTGCGTGGGGTGGAGAGTTCGAGTACGCAGAGCATGCCGCCTTTCCGCAGCACGCGCCACATCTCTTGGTAGCCCTGCAGCAGTTGCTCAAAGTTGCGCACGCCGAAAGCGATGGTCACGGCGTCGGCTATGCCCTCGTCGAAGGGTAGCTGCAAGCAGTCGCCTTGCATGAACTCTATTTCTTTGATACCGGCTTTCTCGGCTTTCTCGCGGGCGATTTTCAGCATGCCTTCCGAGAGGTCCACGCCGATGATGTGGCAGGGCGCGCATTTGTGGCTCAGGGCGAGGGCGAAATCGCCTGTTCCGGTGGCAATGTCGAGGATAGTTTTGAGAGTGGAGAGTGGAGAGTTGAGATTTTCCCCTCGCGCTGAACTCCACTCTTCACTCTCAACTCTCAAAACTAATTTGAGGTGGTGGGCGACGCGACGGACGGCACACCGCCGCCACCATCGGTCGATGCCGAAGGTCATGGCGTGGTTCATCGTGTCGTAAGCCGGCGCGATGTTGTCAAACATCTCCCGCACCTGCTCATGCTTCGCGCCTTGTTCGCCGTAAGGCTTGATTTCTTCAACCTGCATTTTTTGTGTTAGGAGTTGTTTTTTTATTTAGTGGTGGCAGGGTTGGGTTCTTGACTTTCTTCGGTGGCGGTGAAGCGTTCGTAGGCTTCGACGATGCGTTGCACCAGGTGGTGACGCACGATGTCTTTTTTCTCAAACTCCACCTTGCCAATGCCTTTGACATCGCGCAGCACGCGCAAGGCGTGAATCAGTCCCGAGGAGGTGCTGCGAGGCAGGTCGATTTGCGTGGTGTCGCCGGTGATAATCATCTTGGAGCCCATGCCCAGGCGGGTGAGGAACATCTTGATTTGGTGGGTGGTGGTGTTTTGCGCCTCGTCTAAGACCACGATGGCGTCGTTGAGCGTGCGTCCGCGCATAAACGCCAGCGGGGCGATTTGGATGACGTTGGTGTCCATGTATTCCTTCAGCTTGATCTGCGGAATCATGTCCTCCAGCGCATCGTAGAGTGGCTGCAGGTAGGGGTCGATTTTATCCTTCATATCGCCCGGCAGGAAGCCCAACTTTTCGCCGGCTTCGACCGCGGGACGCGAGAGGATGATTTTGCGCACCTCGCGGTTTTTCAGCGCGCGCACCGCCAGAGCCACCGCCAAATAGGTCTTGCCGGTGCCGGCAGGTCCGAGGGCGAAGGTCAGGTCGTTTTCGTTGAAGGCGCGCACGAGCAGTTGCTGGTTGGGGGTGCGTGCGGTGATGGGCTTGCCGTTCATGCCGTAAACAATCACGTCGTCGGCTTGCAGGCGCGGCGGCGGCGTCCCTTTGATGGTGTCGATAATCACGTCCTGCGGCAGCTTGTTGTAGGTCTCGCAATACGACGCCAATTCGTGGATTTTCTCCTCGAATTCAGCCGTTTCCTTGTCGTCGCCGATGACGGTTATGACACTGCCGCGCGCCGCCATGCGCAACTTGGGGTAGAGGTTGCGGATGAGCTGCAGGTTGGAGTTGTTCACGCCATAAAACGTGACGGCGTCCACGTTGTCGATAATGATATGTCGTTCAATCATGTCTGCAAAGGTAGAAAATAGTTAGGAGTTAGGAGTTAGGAGTTAGGAGTTTTTTTTCTTTTTCCTACCCCACGGCATCCGAGCTTGCGAGGATGACGCGGGGTTTCCTATGTTGGACGTCTTCGACGTCCTCTCTCCGCCTAGTGTTTTTCTTAAGCAGATTAAAAAAGATTCTAAAAATTCCTTTGTGCCTGCGTGAGAAAAAAACATCAGGCGTGAAAAAACTCCTAACTCCTAACTCCTAACTCCTAACTAATTTTGTATCTTTGCGCTGTAAGAAAAAACGAAACGAATGAAAAGACTGGTGTTTTTGCTGTTGTGCAGCGTGGGCATCGCATCGCTGTGCCAAGCCCTGACGTTGCGCGAGTGTGTGCTCGGTGGGCGCCTTCCTTACGGCGTCGGCGCGATGGCAACGTCGCAGTTGGGCGACTATTTTTTCCGGATGAACAATGCCGGAACGACTGTTTACAAGACCGATTACCTCACGGGCGAAACGAGCGACTTTTATAGCGGCACCGAGGGCTGGGAGGACTTCGAAGTGACTGCCGACGAGCGCTTTATCCTGTTCTACCGCGAGAAACAACCGATTTACCGCTATTCGTTTAGCGCCGACTATTATGTGTGGGACGTGGCGAAAAGCCGGCTGACCAAACTCAGCGAAGACGGTGGCGAGGAAATCGCCACGCTTTCGCCCGACGGCAAGCGTGTGGCATACGTCAAGGACAACAACGTGTGGGTGCGCGACCTGCACGAAGGCACTGCCACGCAAGTGACCACCGACGGCAAGCGCGGCAGCATCATCTACGGCGTACCTGACTGGGTGTATCAGGAGGAGCTGAGTATGTTGAGTTCGCTGCGTTGGAGCACCGACGGCAAGCGTTTGGCGTTCGTGCGTTGGGACGAGACCGAGGTGCCGATGGCGTCGATGACGCTCTATCAGGGCGTTTGCAACCGCAACGATGACTACGCGCAGCACCCCGGACGCTATGATTTCAAATACCCCATGGCGGGCGAGAAGAACTCGGAGGTGAGCGTGTGGCTCTACGACGTAGAGCGCGCCGCCCTGCGCCAAGTGCCTGTGCCATTGGATGTTGAGGATTACGTCTGCCACATCACATTTACGCCCAACGCGTCGCAGCTGATGGTGCAACGCCTCAACCGCCTGCAGAACCACCTGCGCATCTACTCCATCGATTGCACAAACGACGCCGTGACACAGGTTTACGACGAGCAGTCGTCCACGTGGGTCAGCAGCAAAGGCGCGCAGGAAGTGCACTATTTTGCCGACGGTTTCGTGATTCCGAGCGAGCGCGACGGCTATATGCAACTGTATCATTACGACTATTCCGGCAAGCTCATCCGCCAGCTGACCAACGACCGTAACTCCATCATTACCAAGGTGTATGGTTGTGACCCCGCCGGCAAGGTGTTTTACTGCCAAGCCACCTGCGGACCGCTGAACCGCGTGCTGCTCAGCGTGGACCTCGCCGGCAACGTGAAGCGACTCGCGCCGAGTACCGCCGACGGGCATGGCACCGCTTCCGCCCGATTCAGCGGCAATTTCCGCTATTATATAGGTATATACAGCGACGCGCGCACGCCAACGCAATATCGCGTCTATAACGCCAAGGGCAAGGCGGTGCGCGACCTGGAGCTGAATGAGCAGTACGCCGAGCGCTACACTGCCGCCGATGTGCCGCGCCGCGAGTTTTTCACCATCGAAAACGCCGGCTACCAACTCAACGGCTACATCATCAAGCCCGTGGATTTCGACCCAACGAAGAAATACCCCGTTATCATGGAGCACTACAACGGCCCCGGCTCGCAGGAGGTGCTCGACAAATGGAGTATAGGGTGGCAGCAATACTTTGCCACACAGGGTTATATCATCGTGAACGTGGATAGCCGTGGCACCGGCGCCCGTGGCAAGGCGTTTGAGTCGCTGACCTATATGCAGCTGGGCAAACTGGAGACCGAGGATGCCGTGGCAGCCGCCAACTATATGGCAGCGCAGCCCTACGTTGACGCCGACCGCATCGGCATCATGGGGTGGAGCTACGGCGGATTTCAGACGCTGATGGCGATGAGTGAGCCCGGCAGCAACTACCGCTGCGGCGTCGCCATCGCACCAGTCACCACCTGGCGTTACTACGACACGATCTACACCGAGCGTTATATGCGCACGCCGCAACTGAACCCCGAGGGTTACAGCAATTTCCCGCTCAACCGCATCGACAACCTGCATGGGCGCGTGCTTATCATGTTCGGCAGCAACGACGATAACGTGCACATTGTCAACTCGATGCAATATGTGGCAGAGCTCGTGGACCGCAACATCACCTGCGACATGATGGTGTTCCCGGGCATGAACCACAGCATCAACGGTTGTGAAAGTCGTTTCGTGGTCTATCAGCGCGCCCTCGAGTTCTACAACCAATACCTCAAATAAGAGTTTTAAGAGTTGAGAGTTGAGAGTTGAGTTCGCCTCGCAGAAAAACTCTCAACTCTCCACTCTCCACTCTCAAAACTACAAAGATGTACGTAATTACGGGCCCTACTGCTTCCGGTAAAACCGCGCGCGCCGTGCATTTGGCGCGAACAATCGGCGGAGAGATTATCAGCGCCGATTCGCGGCAGCTGTACTGCGGCATGGACATAGGCACGGGCAAGGATTTGGAGGAGTATGGCGAAGTGCCGTATCATCTGATTGACATTTGCCCTGCCGGCTATCGCTACAATCTGCACGAGTATTTGCGCGACTTTTGGGCTGCGCACGACGACATCGTGGGGCGGGGCAAGCCCGTGATTATGTGCGGCGGCACAGGCCTCTACGTGGAGACCGTGCTCAAAGGCATCCAATTGCCGCCCGTACCCGAAAATCCGCAGCTGCGCGCCGAGCTAAAAACTAAGTCGTTGGAGGAACTGACGGCGCTACTAAAAACCATGAAGACGCTGCGCAACAACAGCGACATCGACACGCCCGCGCGCGCCATCCGTGCCATCGAAATTTGCGACTATTACCACCGCCATCCTCACCTGAAAGCCGCCACCGAGCCGCACCCCCTCACCGACGCGGTGGTGATTGGCGTGGACATCGACCGCGAGAGTCGGCGGCGTCGCATCACCGAGCGGTTGCACGCTCGTTTGCAAAACGGATTGGTGGAGGAAGTGCGGCGCCTGATTGAGATCGACGGCGTGGCGCCCGATGACCTGATTTACTACGGGTTGGAGTACAAATACGTCACGCTGCACGTCATCGGCGAGCTCACCTACGACGAAATGGCGACGCGCCTGGAGACCGCCATCCACCAGTTCGCCAAGCGGCAAATGACCTGGTTCAGAGGCATGGAGCGTCGCGGCACGCCCATTCGCTGGCTGCCTTACGACCTGCCCGCCGAGGAATTCACCCGCCGCGTACTGGGTTCATAGGATTGGGTAGGATTTTGATGTGTAAATCTGATTGGGTAGGATATTCCCACCCAATCTTGACAATCAAAAATGGGCGAAAATTTGGAAATTTGTCGCCGCAACGCTAACTTTGCAATCAAATTTTCTAACGCAGATTGAGTGGAAAAAGAACCTCGTAGAGGTTCACCATAGCGAAGCGTTTATTAACCCCGCGTTCCGTGAGCGCAGCGAACGAACGTGGGGGTAGGGAACTCAAGGGAGATGGGTCCTCGGAGAGGCCCAACCTAATCTACTTGCGACAACTATGGTGGTGTAAGGGTAGGTTGGGCTTCTTCGAAGACCCTTTGCCTATCAACTCAATACCCCACGTTCTCCTCGCTCGCAAGCTCGCTGCGGGGAACGCGGGGTTAATAAACGGCACTGCGTGCCTATGGTGACCCTCTTCGAGGGTCTCTCTCAACTCTTAACTCTCAAAACTAAAAAAATATGGCAAAAATCACAAAAAAGATGGCGCTGGACTACCACCACGATGGCAAGCCGGGCAAAATAGAAACCATTCCAACCAAACCTTATCAGTCACAAACCGACCTCTCGCTGGCGTACTCGCCCGGCGTGGCGTACCCCTGTCTGGAAATCAAGGACGACAACGAGCAGGTGTTTCAGTACACCAACAAGGGCAACCTCATGGCGGTGGTCAGCAACGGCACGGCGGTGCTCGGTTTGGGCAACATCGGCGCGTTGGCAAGCAAACCCGTAATGGAGGGTAAAGCGCTGTTGTTCAAGATTTTTGCCGGCTTAGATTGCTTCGACATCGAGGTGGACGAGAAAGACCCCGAGAAATTCATCTCGGTGGTGAAATCCATCTCGCCTACGTTCGGCGGCATCAACCTGGAGGACATCAAGGCGCCGGAATGCTTTGAAATCGAGCGCCGCCTGAAAGCCGAGTGCGACATCCCCGTCATGCACGACGACCAGCACGGCACCGCCATCATCAGCGGCGCGGGTCTGATTAACGCCCTCGAAATCCAGGGCAAGAAAATCGAAGATGTCAAGCTCGTGGTCAACGGCGCGGGCGCTGCCGCCATTTGCTGCACGCGTCTGTACATGCAGCTGGGCGTGAAGAAGGAAAACATCGTCATGTGCGACAGCAAGGGCGTCATCACCACCCGCCGCGAAGGCCTCAACCCCCAGAAACAGGAGTTCGCCACCGACCGCGACATCAATACCCTTGCCGAGGCGATGCGCGACGCTGACGTCTTCCTCGGGCTCTCGGTGGCTGACGTCGTGACCCCCGAAATGGTGCAAAGCATGGCGCCGAAACCCATCGTGTTTGCCCTGGCGAACCCCAACCCGGAGATCGCTTACGACCTCGCCGTGAACAGCCGCAAGGACCTGATTTTCGCCACCGGTCGCAGTGACTACCCCAACCAAATCAACAACGTGTTGGGCTTCCCCTACATCTTCCGCGGCGCCATCGACAGCGGCGCCACCGAAATCAACAGCGCCATGGAGCTGGCTGCCGTCAACGCCATCGCCCATTTGGCGAAACTCAACGTGCCGCCGATTGTCAACGCCGCCTATAAGATGAACCGCATCAAGTTCGGTCAGGAATACATTCTCCCCAAAGCCTTAGACCCGCGCCTGATCACCGTCGTGTCGCCCGCCGTGGCAAAAGCCGCCATGGACAGTGGCGTGGCGACGCGCCCCATCAAGGACTTCAACGCCTATCGCCGCGAGCTGCGCGCGCTGATGGGCTACGACGACAAGCTCCTGCGCCGTTTCACCGACGCCGCCAAGCGCTACCGCAAACGCGTCGTCTTCGCGCAAGCCAACACCGACAACATGCTGCAAGCTGCTGCTTACGCCTTTGAGCACGGCACCTGCCTGCCCATCCTCCTGGGCAACGAAGAAGCGTTGGAAAAACGCGCCAAACGCCTCGGCATCGACATCAAGGGCATCGACATCGTCAACCCGCGTCATCCCCGCGAAAGCGCACGCCGCAACCGCTACGCGCGTCTGCTCGCCGAGAAGCATAAACGCAACGGCATCAACATCGTCGAAGCCGGCGAAAAGATGTACGACCGCAACTACTTCGGCATGATGATGGTAGAGACCGGCGACGCCGACGCATTCATCACCGGCACCTTCGCCGGAGGCGGCAACACCGTCAAAATCGCCAAAGAGGTCATTGGCATCCGCAAGGGATACAACCACTTCTGCACCATGCACATCGTCAACACCAAGCAGGGCGCCCTCTTCCTCGCCGACACCTCCATTAACCACCACAACGACGCCGACGAACTCGTGGACATCGTGCGCCTCACCCACGACGCGGTCAAGCATTACGCCCACACCCCGATTATCGCCATGGTGTCGTACAGCAACTTCGGCTCCAACCTCGAGGCAGGTCCCAAGGACGTGCACGAAGCCGTCGAAATCCTCCACGAAAAATACCCCAACATCACCGTCGATGGCGAGATGCAAATCCAGTATGCGCTCGATAAGACCCTGCGCGACAAGACCTTCCCCTTCAACATGCTCAAAGGCAAGAAGGTCAACACGCTCATCTTCCCCAACCTCAGCGCCGCCAACATCGTCTATCAGATGATGACGCTGCAAATGGGGCCCTCCGACGTCATCGGCCCGATCCAGGTGGGACTGAACAAACCCATCCACTTTACCTCCATCGACGCGCCCGTGCGCGACATCGTCAACCTCACCACCATGGCTGTCCTCGATGCCGCCGTCTATGAGCAAATCCACTCCAAACGGGTTCATAAGATTGGGTAAGATTTAAATGTTCACCTTCGATTCCCAGGTTGGATTGGGTAGGATATCTTATTTGCAAAAAATCTTACCCCATCCCACCTGGCAATCAACGGCGCTAAAAATAATCCTACCCAATCCCATGAACCCCGTTTGTCGATGATTTTTGGCGGTTCTTCGATTTTGTTTGCCCGCCGATTTAAATTTTCCTAGTTTTGTAGGTCAAATGACAAAACCACCAGGCGAAGGGAAATCTTACCCAATCCAACCTGGCAATCAAAGGCGAACAAAATAATCCTACCCAATCCCATGAAACGGAAACGACCGTTATTGTTCATACTAGCTTCCTGCGTATGCCTTTTCGCCGCACGCGCAGCCGTCATTAACGGCATTTTGCTCGACAGCAGCGACAGCACCACCATGGTCGAAGCGACCGTCAAGTTGCTCCGTGCCAACAAAGACAGCACACTCGTCCGCGGCACCACCACCGACCTCAATGGCGTCTTCAATGTCAAAGGTGTCAGCGCCGGCAAATACCTGCTAAAGTTCTCTTACTTAGGCTATAACGACGTGATTAAGCACGTGACCGTCGGCAAAGACGGGCGCGATGTCAACATGGGCGCCATTGCCATGACCCCCAACAGCTACATGCTCAGCGAAGCCGTTGTCGTTGGCGTGAAAACCCCCATTACCGTCAAGGAAGACACCATCGAATTTAACGCCGACACCTATAAAACCCAAGCCAACGCCGTCGTCGAAGACCTACTCAAGCGTCTGCCCGGTGTCGAAGTCGGCTCCGATGGTAAAATCACCGCTAACGGCAAGGAAGTGAAGAAAATCCTCATTGACGGCAAAGAGTTCTTCAGCGACGACCCCACCGTCGCCAGCAAAAACATCCCCGCCGATATGGTCAACAAGTTGCAGGTCATCGACCGCAAAAGCGACCTCGCACGACTTACCGGCGTTGACGATGGCGAAGACGAAACCGTCATCAACCTCACCGTCAAAAAAGGCATGAACAACGGATGGTTTGGCAACGTCAGCGGCGGCTACGGCACCAACAACCGCTACAACGCCACCGCTATGGTCAACTACTTCAACGCCGGCAATCAGTTCACCCTGCTCGGCGGCGGCAACAACATCAACAGCCTCGGCTTCACCGATGGCGGAGCCTCACGCTTCCAGCGCTTCGGCGGCGACAACGGCGTCACCTCGTCGCAGTACGCCGGTTTCAACTTCAACGTCGGCAGCAAGGACGACGAGCACTTCCGCTTAGGCGGCGACGTGATGTACAGCCACAGCGACCGCGACACCCGCTCCACCACCGCCCGCCAGTACCTCTTCGAGGACAGCACCAGCTACTACAACTCAGCGTCAGCCGCGCGCGACAAAACGCACAACCTCCGCGGCGACTTCCGCATGAAGTGGGAAATCGACTCGTTCAACACCCTCGACGTCATGCCCAACTTCTCGCTCAACTGGAGCCACAGCCTCCGCAGCGACACCTCCGCCACCGCCGCCGGCGACGCCCTCCGCACCCCCGTCAACCACAGCATGAGCGACTACGACAACAAAGGACGCAGCTTCGAGTTCGGCAACCGCATCATCTACAACCACAAATTCCGCAGCCACGCCGGACGCAGCTTCTCCATCATGCTCAACTACCGCTACAGCAACGTGCATGAGGACGGCGACACCTATACCAACAACACCTACTACCTGCTCGACGACCAAGACGAAACCGTCGATCAGACCTACAACACGCGCCGCACCACCCACGCCATCAGCGGACGACTCTCCTGGACCGAGCCCCTCGGCGACGTGCGCAACGCACGCTTCCTCGAACTCTCCTATATGGGCAACTACCGCTACACCAAGAGCGACAAAATGGTGTACGACATCACCCGCGAAACCGACACCTACGGCTCGCCCGAAACTGCCCGCGAGTGGAACGAGACCCTCAGCGACAGCTACCGCAACACCTACTACAACCAATCCTTCCAAGTAGGCTTCCGACAAGTGCGCACCGCCTACAACCTCAACCTCGGCATCTCGCTCAATAGCGCCATGTCGCGCAGCAACGACCTCCTAGACGAGCTGCGCAGCATCTCTACCCGATGGGCTTGGACCCTCGCCCCCTTCGCACGCTTCCGCTACAAATTCAGCAAGACGCGCAACCTCGCCTTAGACTACCGCATGCGCGCCTCGCAGCCCTCCATCTCGCAGCTGCAACCCGTCGCCGACGTCAGCAACCCCCTGAACATCGTCATCGGTAACCCCGAACTCAAAGCCACCTTCACCCACCGCTTCAACATCCGCTTCAACGACTTCGACCAGCACTCCCAGCGCAGCATCATGGCGATGCTCGCCTTCAATATGGAGCAAAACAGCATCGTCTCCACCACTACCTACGACAGTGAGACCGGCGGCAGAACCACCTCCTACGACAACGTAAACGGCGTCTGGAACATCTTCGGCATGAACATGCTCTCCCTCCCCTTCACCGCGTCAAAAAAATGGTTCTTCACTTCCCACGTCAATCTCCGGCTCGCGCAAACCAAGGGTTTCAACAACGAGCAAGAAAACCGCAGCAACACCTTCCGTATCAACCTCGCGCCCGGCGTCGCCTTCCGAACCGGCGAATTTGACCTCGAGCTCCGCCCACGCTACAACTTCCAAACCACCCACAACACCGTCCAAACCGCTTCAAACGCCAATATCCACACCTACGGCGGCATGTTCAACGGTACCTACTCCTCGCCCTTCGGACTCGTCATCAGCACTGACCTCGATTTCAGCGCCACCAGCGGATATACCAGCGGCTACAACACCCGACAATGGCTCTGGAACGCATCGCTCGCCTACGAATTCCTCGCCGGCCGCAACGCCTCCATCATGGTGTCGGTTTACGATATCCTCGGACAGAAAAAGAACATCTCGCGTAACGTCACCGCCAACTATATCGACGACATCAGTTACAACTCACTCACCCGCTACGGCATGATCACCTTCACCTACAGATTCTCATCGTTCAAGAAAGGCGAAGAACCCGAACAGCGTGGCGAGTTTGGACCTCCCGGCGAAGGACCCGGCGGACATCGCCGTGGCGGCGGACGTCCTCCCGGTGGCGGTAACCGCCCTCCCGGCGGCCGACGCCCCTTCTAAACAGTTAGGAGTTAGGAGTTGGAGTTAGGAGTTGACCTCGCGCAGAACCCGCAGAACTCGCAGAAATAATACTCCGAAGGAGTTTAACTGCTTCGAAGAAGCCTCACGAAAAGAACGCCGGAGGCGTTCACTTTAGCGTAGCGTTTACGAGCCCCAGGTTAGGAGCGCAGCGACGCACCTGGGGTAAAGGTGACTAGTAGCAATGGAACCTCGGAGAGGTTCACCATAGCGAAGCGTTTATTAACCCCGCATTCCCCGCAGCGAGCTTGCGAGCGAGGAGGACGTCGAAGACGTCCAACATAGGAAACCCCACGTCATCCGAGCGCCAGCGAGGATGCCGTGGGG
>Ga0065711_1033241_pt1 | contig 25863 bp, 21 predicted proteins | sample Hoacrofraction12_FD_59098 | JGI IMG/M metagenome (GOLD analysis project Ga0065711, IMG submission 59098) | Hoatzin crop microbial communities from Cojedes, Venezuela - Epithelial fraction 12 v2 (version 2) | ecosystem: Host-associated > Birds > Digestive system > Esophagus > Crop | place... | reverse complement strand
GGGTTCTGGTTGTTGTTGCTTTTTTTTTTTTTTAACGGGGCCAGCTTTCTGACGCAGAATGAGGTGTTAAAGCTGCACGCGTTAGCTGAGCGCAGTGCCGGGAGGAACGAGCGTTCTGCGGGAGCTGCTGCCTCGGGAGAGGCTCGGTCAGTCTTATCCCCTGCGCTCAATGGCGGGATCCAGCCCGCACCACAGCCCCAAGGCCCGGGCAGGCCGTGCTCGAGGCCTGTGGATCTGGCAGGATCCTGTCAGACCTTTTCCCTCTCCCTCAGTCCTGTTAGCACTGCCCTGTGTACTCCTCACGTGTCTGCATCCATCTAGAATTTGTTAGGTTGTGTCCTGCCCTCCGTTTTAATTGAGTGGTGAGGTGAGGCTCACTGGGAATCCCTGTCGCCCTTGCTTTCCTCGGAATCCAGTCTCAGTTTGAAGTCTGTTTTGTGCTTCGTGAAGTTGGGCAGCGTCACCGTGCAGCCCTGCCGCTGTGCGCCAGGAAGGGTGGTGTGAGCGTACAGGCCGCCGGCGCGGTGCCTGAGCTGCGGCTGGAGCAGCCCCGGCCCGTCCCGCGGGGAGGACACACGTACGGTTCCTGCCAGGCGCTGGCCGAAGGTGCTGACTCAGTTTAATATCACCGTTTTAAGTAAAACTAATTACGACGCGTACAGTTGTTAGTTTAAAAGGCATACAGAAATGTGTGAGAGCGCATGTCTTTCAGTAATTGGATCACAGTGAAGCTATCGAGTTTTCAAATTTTGTACCAGCATATAAGTCATTTGTGTTGGAGAAGGTAAAGTTTTTCTTTTTCATTTCCATGAGAAACTTCATTTTTCTTCTCAGTTGCCCCATCCACATAAGGTGAAGCAAACACTGTGGTATGTTTACCTCACAGTGAATGCCGTAACAGGCTCATCTCTGATAAGTTTTCCAAAACCTGTCTTTTTTTAAAGTTGTTTCTCCACATCCACTGCATTCTGGTCTTCAACCTGTTAAACAGGTTCACTGAGTCAATGATGCTTTACCCGACTTAGCAGAAAGCATTCCTCAGCTAAATCGCAGTACTGGAGACATTGCTCGTGCCGCTCATCTGCGTGAGGAGTTAACTCGGTTATTCTAACGTTAACATTAAGTTCAGATTTATTTTAGTTACTTGTTACTTATGTTTTTAAATGAAAAGTGTATTATTGTTATTTCAGTCCCTCTGTGCCAGTGTGTGTGCTGCAGGAACAGTGTAGACATGAACACGTTAATTTGGTAAAGGGAAAAAGGAGAGGATATCCTGCACGTTGCTGCCGAGGCAAGGTCTTTTCGTTTTTCTGGGACTTTGATCTTTAACTAAGCAACCTGAATATTTTATGTGGTGTTCTGACCCTTAAGAAAAGCTGCTCTGAGGACCTTTAAAGGGGTGTTTCTGGGGAATGTTCAGTAGGAGCCCTTTTTTTCCAAAAGGAAAAGTATTTCTTTTTCTGCCAGACAGAGACTTTGGGCTTTCTGTTTCCCTCCAACATGTGACGTTGGTGTTTGCTTGGTGACCTCTGTGGTCTCCACACAGCTTTTCCTGTGATTTGTCTTGATCAACTGTTACATGGATGGTATCTCTGAGACATTTAACTAGTGCAAAAGAATTGATCTCTGATTAGACTTGTGGTTATTTTCCTCTTTGTCACTTTCCCTTAGCTCAGAGGGGCTTTTTAGTTTCTCTAATAATCCTCGTGTTCTGTCTGAGACTTCACGTCCTAGGCAAACTCTAACTTGTGGAAGAGTTTTTCTATTTCTTAGTTAATTCCGCTGTACTGGAGCTTGTCTTTACTGGCAGATTTTGCTGGATTTTTTTGGTAAACAAAGCTTAGCTGGTGTGTCCTCCTCTACTCTGTCCCTTTTCTCTTTCAGTTTCACTGAATTTGCATGACATTGTGAATATTTCCTTTCATCAGAAATCGTTGCAAATATGGGTCCCCGGCGGAAAAATGTGAAACCGTGCTCAGTGAACAGGGAAGGCTCTGAGTCTACCAAAGCTGATGAGCCAAAAGATTACATGAACCAGCTCTCTCATGAAGTGCTTTGCCACATCTTCAGGTGAGTAGCTTGTCAGAAGTCAATTTCTTGTTTACTAAGGTAGTGTTTTCTGTTTTTACCCCCAAGTCTTACCTGCTCTGATGCTTGTGTCACATGGTATTCAGAAAGAGTAGATGTGCCGTGGGTGAACTGGTGGGTAAAACCTGGATAAAAGGGGGTCAGAAATTTATTTTTTTTTTTCAGTTCCAGAATTCATTTGGGTAGTATGAAAATTAATTTATGTGAATGTCATGAATGGTAGAAGGAAGAAGAAATAAATGTTATTTAATTGTTCACCCGTGTGGTAACAAGTGTTTAAATACTGATTTCGGTGCAGAAGTGCATCGCGGGTATTACGAGGTTGGGGCGCATGTTTTGAAACTGTTGTATCTGCTTCACAGCATACAGAAGGGAACTGGGACGAGTATGTGATCTTTCCTACCGCAGAGTCCTTCTCCAGGATGTTCACTCATGCCTATTATATTCAGAACAGAATGTGTTGCTGACAAGTTCTTTAACAACAGTAGCTCTCCAAAATGTTTGCAAATTGAGCATTCTAGTATGTACTAGAAAATAAAAGTACCTTTAATTAGAACATGTAGAAACTAGTGTGGCAAATGGTTTGGTCAGCAGTATTTATTAGAGAACTAAAGCATCTTTCCATTTTAGTATTACATTTGTATCTTAAATATCCTATATTCAGTGTCAAAAATTGGTGAGTCATTCTGCTTAGCAAAATTTCACACTTTTGTCAGAGCACGGTTTGAAAATTCTGCTTGAATTAATGTTATTAGGTATTAGAAATATAGGAATTTGTATACTCCTGCTCGGGATGTTCTTTAGTTTGGAAAAAGCTGAAAAGGATCCACCTTTGATAAATCAGAGGGGTGTTTTTTCCTCTCCCAAAGGTACCTTCCCTTGCAGGATATCATGTGCATGGAATGCCTGTCCAGGAAGCTGAAGGAAGCAGTCACACTTTACCTGCGAGTAGTAAAGGTTGTGGATCTGTGTGCAGGCCGTTGGTGGGAATACATGCCCACTGGTGAGTAACGCACTCGCTCATGATACGGTGTTAAAGAGGTGTTGAGCAAAACTGTACTATCCTAGTGCTTATAATGATATATGCAGGGCAAATATTCAATAGCAGTAAAAGGAGGTAGGTGTTCCATTCCTTTTGACTTTTGTGAGATTTGAGTGGCTTTCTTGAGTAGGTGGTTTGGAAAATTTGTCTGTGCGTATGTACGTGTGTGCGTATGTATATTGGGTATTACTGTAGCAGAAACGGGGATTCTCTGTAGCAATCTGTAAATACAATCTGTGTTTGTCTGATTATTGTAAGGGAGTTAATCCAAAGGTTAATCCAAGAAGAGGCTGTTTGCATGCAGGCAGGAAAAAATACAATGGAATGAGAGAGCAACTCATCTGCCAACACTTAACAATGTAAGAATAAGTAAATTTTTATGTCACCCCTCAAGCCATCTTCAAATCAATAGATAAATTTGGCAACCTAGGTCAACCCTGTGAGTGTTAGGATTTCTGTTGGATTTAAATTGCACTGCTGGGATTTGTTGGGGGAGAGAGCTAAAATGAGTGAATTCTGAAAGTTGGAGGATCTGCAAAGTTACAGATTTATTAGGGCTGGTATTAGTTAGGTGGTTAGACCTAACCTAAGATAGATGCAAATACAGGTAACTTAGTAGTTTAAAATCTATTTTACGTGTTGCCTTATGTTGGAATAAAATAACCCTGTGCTTTAAGAAACTGTCTGTCGTCTTTGAGAATTGTGAGCTGTGGTGGATAGTGGTGAACTGCACATAACTGATCCAGCTGGGCGGTTTTGAGCCACGTAGCTGATAAATGGAATTCCGGGAAAGACAAAGACACAAAGCCTGACAGCCTGCAGAGGTGCTTCATCTGAGAAGGGAGAAAGCGTAGTTAACCCTGTAGCCACGTGACTCCACTGAAGGAAACCTATAGCAAGCCTGCAAAATTCAAGACAGAAGTGTATGTAGGTCATGATTTCTAGAATCTGGAGGTAGAAGATGAGCTATTGCTTCATGGAGTACATCTTTCGACACTGTAGAATTTATACTGCTATGCAGAGAGAACAGTGTATTTGGCTTTCCCTTTACAGCTAGGAGTCTGCTGTCACAGGAATACCAAGTCTGTTGTTGTCATCTTAGGTTTCACTGATTCCAGTTTCCTAACGCTGCTGAGGAAGATGCCAGACATTGAACAACTTTATGGTCTTCATCCCAGGTATCTTGAAAGACGCAGAGTCCGTGGCCATGAAGCTTTCAGCATTCCTGGAGTTTTAGAGGCTTTGCAGGCCTGTCCAAATCTGCTGGTGAGTGGTTAGACTGGAGAGAGAAGCTCCTTCAGCAGCTGAGGTGATGCATGTTAACAGAGCAGAAGAGATGTGGCAGGGACTCATTGCTTACAGGGCTTCGTGTGTTCAGACCTGGGCTTTGAATCCGGATCTGGCTGTACAGAGTACCAGTTATTTGTGACCATATTTGCAAACGAGTAGTATTTTTAGTTGCACCAGTGGGAATCATAGGTGCTTTTAAGTCCAGAAATGAATTAAAACCCTGATCCCTCTGCTTTTAAAAAGACAAGTGTCGCTACAAATGAAAAGTGAAGTAACACATGCACAGTGTTAAAGCATTTGCTTTGCTTCCTTTTCTCCAGGGCGTTGAGACCTCTCATTTAGAGCTGGTGGAAGCTATTTGGACGTACATGCCACAAGTTCACATTTTAGGGAAGTTTCGTAATCGTAATGGTGCTTTTCCAATTCCTCCTGAGAACAAGCTGAGAATTCCTATAGGAGCTAAGATTCAGACTTTGCACTTAGTAGGTAAGTGTGTTGGTGGTGAAGTAGTTGGCTTCAACACAGGTGAATTTAAATGCTTTGAAACTCTGGAAGATTGTCATTCTTTAAGAGAGGGAATTTGGCATGTGGCATTTGTGAAATAGTAGTCGCTATTTGTGTGAGAACAGGTCCAAAGGGCAAACTCCAAAAACCTGTGTTGACAAACTGAGGTGAAGAACTTGTGTTTAGAATGTTTACAGCTTTTCTCACATGCCGCATAGCAAAGAGTTCATTTCTAAAGCCAGAATGTTAATCCGAATAAATTTATCCTAGAGTTTATAGTTTAAAGCTTGTTTAAAATGTTTGTTTCATTTGTGTATTATTAGGGGTGAATGTCCCTGAGATTCCTTGTATCCCAATGCTGAGGCACCTTTATTTGAAGTGGGTGAGACTCACCAAACCACAGCCTTTTAAAGATTTCCTTTGTATCAGCTTACGCACTTTTGTCATGAGGAACTGTGCCGGTAAGAGGGATTCATTATAGGGAGGGGATGTTTTAACATGTAGGAAGTAAAATACTGTTAAAGGTGCATAGGCACCAGCTGTAAATGGAAATCTTAGAATACAGTATTCTGAAAACAGTCATTGTTTTATTCATAGTATTAGGCAGAAATGTGTCCCTCCTCTGTACGTTATTTGGTGCTATGTAGTTCTGTTGACTTCCCGATCTAGATTGGTCTATGTGGACACTTTAAAATTCTTTGAGGTGGTATGTTCACTGTTGGTAAGTGAGCAACCTTGTTTGTCTGTGTTGGTTTGTTCTATGTAGGACCCACGAATTCTTTGAAGTATGTTCCTCTGGTGACGGGCCTGGCGTCTGCTCGAAATCTGGAGCATTTAGAACTGGTTCGAGTTCCATTTCTTGGAGGACTCATCCAGCACGTGGTAGAAGATAGCTGGAGATCAGGTATGAAACTTCTTATCCCTCATACTTAAACAAATAAATAGAAATATTAGCAAATACTGGAGGCATGTGAAGCTTAACTTTTTTGTCTGTAGCATATCCTTTCTTGATTATTGTAAAAGTATCATGTTTGGAACAATGGTTATGGTCCTAAATATGGCTCTGCATTGCATATTGTTTTGATCTTTTGACTACAATTAACTCTAGGCTGATAAGCTAACCTTCCAGTTGCATTTGTTGGTGAGTAGAACTAGCAGGATTGGAGGGGAGTTGGGTGTGAATACACGTTTTATTGATTTGCTACAAAAGATGTGTTGTGTTAATTCACTTGTCAAGACAACACTGGTGGAAATGTATAAGATTGTGATCTGTGACTAAAGCGAAAGAATGATGTTGGGTTTTTTATTTTATTTGTCAGGTGGTTTTAGGAATTTGCACACTATAGTTCTGGGAGCTTGCAAGAATGCACTTGAAGTGGATCTTGGCTACCTCATCATAACCGCTGCACGAAGGTATGGGCCTTTACATCTTTCTTTTCCCCCTTCGCCTTTTTCAAAATATGTATCTTAGTAATGAAGTCCAAGAATGTCAAGAAGCAGAACGACCTTCAAAAATTTAAGGAATAAACAATTAAACTTTACGTAACAGGAGTATTCTGTGGTTAAAGAAACTGGAGTTATGTCTGCTTCTGAATCACTTTGTGTTGTAAGCCGCTTTCTTAGGCCTGTATCTGAAAAGTGTGGTGCTCTTAGTCTCACAACTGTGTTGTTACGTAACTGCCAAATACTGCCATAAAGATACAACAGATACCCTCTTATTCCTGCCATTGTTGGAAGAATATTTTCATTTTATTACCAGAGGGCATCTTCTTGTGTGGTTTCTATGGCAGTTGTGTTTTGGTGTGCCTTTTAATAGGAATAATCCTTAATTGTATTCAGGTTGCATGAAGTGCGGATCCAGCCTTCCTTGACCAAAGACGGTGTTTTTTCTGCTCTGAAGATGGCTGAACTGGAATTTCCACAGTTTGAAACTCTTCATCTAGGATATGTCGATGAGTTTCTACTACAGTGTATGACATTTTTTATATACATAAATTATTTGAAAAATGTAAGGATTAAATAAGTGGATGTGTTTTCAGTCATTTTCTGAGAGTGACTGAAAAAGAATATTCATGTACCCTTATTGAGGCTGCTGATCTTATACAGCCAAATAAGTTTTCCTTCACTTCCTGAAACTCTTACTGAAATTGGGAAAGTCTCAGCTTTACTGAACTGAAGTCATGATCTGATGTATTTTGCTGAATTGGACTGAAATAGGGAGTAAGAAAATCATGCGGTAAAAGGCAAGTTACTGAAATTTACTGCTGTGTTTGCTACTATCTTTTTCTTAGGTAAAATGACAAATGGAGACTTGGTGAAGTATGGCTTGGCTGATGTGGTTGAAAATCCAGGAATTATTACAGATATTGGTATGAAAGCTGTAAATGAAGTTTTTTCTTGCATCAAGTATCTCGTCATTTACAACTGCCCACATCTACATAACCCAAATAATTGGATCACAGGTATTGCACACCTTTGAAATTTTAGAGATGTTATATGAATAGCTGTGATATTAAAACAGAATTTTTTCTGCTCATAGTACTGCATGTTCTATGTCGTAGTAAGTACAGGTAGATGATGCTTAGTTTGGAACGATAATGGTGCTGGTGACAGTCGGGATGGAGATACAAAAGGGTATAATGAAAAACAAGTGAGATAGGAATCCTTGAGGAAATGCATCTCTTCTCTTCCGCAGATCATTCAAGGTGGACCCGACTGGTTGACCTCACCCTGGTGCGATGCCATGCGATAAAGCTAGATTCTTTTAGTCAGTTCATTGAGTTGTTGCCAAGCTTAGAATTTATTTCTCTGGACCAGATGTTCCGTGAACCTCCCAAGGTTAGTTTTTCAGGGAATAGTTTTGTTGTCACCAGCTCACTCGAAATACGTTGAGCGCCAGCTGCTATGCATTCTTTTAAAAGTTATAATTAATTAAATGGCTGGTAAATAAATTACTTTGGTTTGCAGTTGCTGTTGTCATGATATGTTAGGGAGAATGATGCTGCTTCTGCAGATGGGAACAGTGGCAAGGTATGTATTCTTGTCTGAATATGTGACCGGGAAAGAAGACCCACGTTGATTCTGTGTTTCTGTTGAGGTCTCTGCTGCTCCTTCATTTTGCTGCTGCTTTTTATGTGATCTTTTTCATACTTAGGGATCTGTTTACAGTGTTAAGGGGTTTTTATGATTGGTGGTTGGTGAAATGGGGGGGCTGTTCCCCTGCTGGAGTGCTTTCAAAGCTTAGGAATTTTGTTTGTGTTGTCCCCTCTCCCACACTGTGACATAAATCTGTTTAGCAGCTGTTGTAACGTAATGAAAACTGCCTACATAAAAACCTGCTTTCTTTGATGATTAATTCTGCCTTGAGGCTACTGTGTTCTGGGAGGAGTACGTAATCTGCTGTTTGTATTGATGTAATAAGATTTCATAGCGAAAGAAATACAGTTTAATAAAGTAAGGCTATATGCTTTGTGGCATTCCCTTTGATGAGGAGTTTAACGGAGTGTAAGGATTCTGGGTTTCCAAACTTAAGATGGACATCTGCAGTGCGTAGCGTAAGGAAGTATGAGGGACAGTTTCCCTGTTCTTCACGTGCATATTGTTTTGTTATCCTGGATGCTGTGGACAGAATGCTTCCTCTGCTGGCATTGGGATATGTTGTCGAGATAACGTGCCTGTGTTTTCAAATCCTAATGGTTACTATTTGTTTTCAGGGTTGTGCCCGTGTGGGCCTAAGTGCAGGCACAGGAATTGGTGTCTCGTCTGCCCTAGTCAGCAATCAGAACTCTAACAATGACAATGACAACAACAACAACCACCAGAATAACAATAATCCAAACATCCACCACAACAATCACCAGAACCCGAATGACCAGAACGAGGAGAATGAGCTGCGGCAAGATGGGCAAGCCGAAGAGCAGCAGATTGCAGCTGAGGGTAATCTCTGATCTTTGTGAACCTTTGTAGGGAGGGATTTTGTTTGCATTGCTGCTTAGGTAGGGTCCTGGAGAAGATACGAATACACACAGAAAGCTTGTTGCTCTTTCAGTTCCTGATATGTGACTTTAACCTTTTCTGAGGGCTGTCTGCACATCTCTGATACCTGTGTGATAAAAGCTATCTTTGTATTGTATCTCGTGGCTGCTAAGGCACATTACAGTTGAGGGCTTACATCAGTACAGATGTTGGCAATGTACAGTTTCAGTGTGATACTCGCCTGTGGAAGCGTGAACTGCTTTCTAGGCTCCTCTGGTCAGAGCTGGGAGTACCTCACAGTGTCAGAGGGTGTATTTTTAAACTTCCCTAGCAAAGGCAGAAGCCACTGGAGGGAACGAATATGTAAATCCTGGTTATACTGCTCACTGAAGTAGAACAAGACTTTTGAGGAGGAGTGGTAGATTTGGGAGAAGTAAGCCCAAAAGTTAGGCTGGGGCCTTGGCTAAAGAGAAGTAGAAAAAATGTGAGAGACTTTGTGCAACCTTGAGACTCAGTGAAGGCATCAAGGCAGCTGCTGCTTCATGATTCTCTGACTCTCTGTGGGTGTCGGTTGAATTCCTTCTACGCTGATGGGCTCTGTTCCTTCTGTTTCCTCTTCTTGACCTTATCTTAATCTTTCCAGCACTGAATGAGATGGAGGAGGTGGCACAGGACGAAGGGGTGGCTGCTGGGCAGGGCCGGAGTGATGTCCGGGCTCACAGCCAGGCTGTCATTCCTATGGAGGTCGATGAAGAGCAAGCAGGTAACTTTGCTTTTTGGAAAGAAATTACTTTTTGGTATCCCCTTCTTGAAGGGTTAAATTTTTCAGTATAAATCTAGTTTTTGTGTGGTTTTCTTCACCTGGGCTGTCTGGTGTTTTTGGAATAATGAAGCTAGCACAGCTTACTGCTGTCAAGAAACTTACACTATTTTAAAGTCTGTTTTACAGTCCTCAGTTTTCTTTTGCATATGGAGTAAAATATCTTGATCTTAAAGCCTTTTGTTTGTGCTGAGTATAACAAAAGACTCAGAAGGCCTGAATGTGCTTGTCATGTTCCGATATTGGTGTTAATGGCCTGTTTTTCACTGCACCATGTGGATTCTTTTCTGCCTTTTTTTCAAGCCAGAACAACTTGTTCCAGTGTTAATTTAATTTGTATTAGTGACATCATTAGTGACATAAGGCAGTCTTGATTTTCTACTAAATATGCCAACAACATGAAGCAACGTACATGCATGCTGGATCTGTTCACTTTCTCAAGATTAACTCCTGAAAAGGTTATTTAACTTCATGTCCATTTCTTGTGTTATTCACAGGCAGATATGTCACTGTAATTGGCTAATGCCTTCTGGTATTGGCCAAGAGAGGTAACCAACAAAGCACATCTATACTGAAGCTTGATAATTCATGCTTCTCCTTCCTACTTCTACTGGTGGGATTTATTTAGAAGGGTAATTGCAGATGTTCTGACCAGCGGTTCTGATTTTGTGGTGGAGGTTTCAGGGACTGCTTATAATACGCAGTTGCGCAGTTACTCATACTGTTGTCAAAGAACTTTTAAGCTGTTCTTGTATTTGGATTTTAATGAGGGAGCCACAGAATGGGTGGCTAAATTGAACGAAATTAATTTCTTGTCATTTTTTCAAGCAGTCCTAAAAGTTCTTCAGCCCTTTAATCCATGTTTGACTTATTGTTACATGAACTGTTGGCATGGCGTTCTACTGTTTGCAGGACCAAGTGGCATTCAGCCAGTTGTAAAAGCAGCACCTATTACTGTCCATGATTCAGACAGTGAGGATGAGGAAGAAAACATGGGGCCTTCAAGAGCTTGCGTCTCTAACAGCATTGCACAGAATTACTCAGATGGAGAAGAGAAAAGCAGAGATCCAGTGGAAACCAGAGAGCCTGCAGGTGTGGAACAGATGGGTTCCTGGGCACTGTTAAGCAAAATTTATTCTTAAGCTTCAGTCTTTCCATCTTACTCAGTTTTATTTCTACCTTTGTAACAGACATGCATGCTTGTTTGCCCCCTACTCTTTTCTTCCTGTTATAAATCTAGAATGGAGGTGTAAAGACACGTCCCTCTGAGCTCGAATCACGTAGTCACTGTACGGAAACACAGAAATAGTGCTGTACGGCTTCCCTTTCGAAGTGTCCTGAAGGGGACGTAGTACGATCAGCTTTACTTTGATGCGAGCTTTGGAGGTTAGTTAGAATTCTCAGGATGATGTTCGGTACTGTCATCTTCACTTCTGAACAACACTTACAGCGTGTGTGTATATTTATTATTAGTAGCAGTATGTATATTATGATTCATTCAGAGTCAGAGGCCTAGAACTTCATGGTAGTGTGACAATGATAGAGAGACATAGAAAAGGACATTCCCTGTCTTTTGATTTTACAGCGACAGCCGCACATCTGCGGCTCCAAGTCCTGGGTCTGATGTCCCATGTCATACAGCCTTCCCGGCAACAGGGACGACATGCACTTTCCTGTAGTTTGTATTCTACCTGAAGTAGTTTCATACGTATCCAAGAAAGGAGGAAGTCGAAGCCAAATTGTAATCTATAAGTAACTGACAGATGAAGTACATACAGTATTAAGCCTTAATGAATATTTAGCTAAGCAGTTAACATAAAAATTCTGCGTTGTGAGGACTGAATGTACTGGTCTAGTACTGGTTTAATTTCTGCAAAGCCTCGGACATACCAAAGCTGTAACGGATCAGGTGTCTTCCTGTTGTAACTAGCATATTCCCTACACGTCAGCCCCCCTGTCATTTTAGTACATTTCAAGAAGACTGGTCGTTGGCAGTCTGTAAAGTGCTGTGCTTATCTGTCAGCTCTAGTTTGAGGGTTGAAATAAGCTGTGTTTGGATACAATTTGCATAAACTTTTGTGGTGCAAATAATGTTTTTATCAGGCTTGATTTAGTGTAATTAGCTGAGAGGCTTAAGACGGTAGCCATTAAGTTCCAGTTGTGATTTGTACACCGTTCTCTGTGGGTTTTGTATGCATCTGTAAACTGAGACTGGTGTTACCTATTGACACCACTTTCCATACCCAGGAGGGGGGCCTAAGGATTGCCATTGAAAGGAAAAATTTTAGTCCTATATATGTTACTGTAATTCCTCAGACTTCTTCCTCCTATTTAAGAAAACAGAAGCCTATTGTCAGTGTGGTTTTAGTATTTTTGTGCTTTGGCCTTTTTAACCAGTTAGCTACTTTGTGGAAAGATTAGCCTCGCTGACAAATATGTATCTTATTTACCGACACACCCTGCACATCACTATAAAAGCAGCTGCGAGACGTTGTGGAGATTCAGTAACTGCTAGAAGTATTATTAATTCCTGTAGGATGTCAATAGCAGCATGATCCTGGCAAGATTTGTCATTGTGCTCTACGCTGCCTTCTGGTTTAAGTAGCCTCTAACGGAGTAGCACTCGGCGTTTATTTAAACTGTGTGTTAGGTTGTCTCATTGCTCTCTCTCGCTGAACTCTTGCAGTGAGCGGTAAAGGCAAGACGCCGCTGCGGAAGAGGTGTAGTGCCAGCCAGGTGGGCCAGACAAAGCAGTTCCATGCCGAGGAAAGCAGCTGTGAGAAAGGTTGTCAAGTGACAAGTGAGCAGATTAAAGCGGACATGAAGGCAGCAAGTGACATGCCTGAAAGGAACAAAAGCAAAGATTCTTACCCAGGTTGCAGTAACGCTGCAGGATCGACGGGAACATCCAGCTCCTGCAGTGCTGTTTCTCCTAACCCTGACAGTGCACAGACAGCTAATAGCCACTCTGCTGGGACCAGTCCAGCAACCAGAGACGAGTCCAGGCACTGTGTCTGCTCGCCTCGTAAAAGCGAAGGCTCCAGTGAGAGAGAGACTGAGAGCAGCTCTGTTTGTTCCAGATGTTCCTGCTACAAGCCGCAGGACGCGCAGCAGAGGACTAGTGGGTGTTGTGATGGGGAATGTCCATCCACGAGCGGAGCCTGCAGGAACGGACCAAACAGTGCTGGGTCAGGTTTTGCACTTAGGACTCTGCCAAGCTGTGGGCCTCCAGGAGAGACAAGTGGTGAGAGGACTAGTGGGAGTGCCTGTGGGCCTGCCAGAGGGGAGGAGAGCACGGGCTCGCAGCGACGGAGCTGTGAGATGGAGTACAGAGAAGAGTATCCTCGCCGACCGCTAACAAGAGCTAGAAGCAAGCTGTCCCACGTGCCTCTGGTGTCGGAGTCAGGTATGACCTATATGCCTGTATTAAATTCTGAGAAACTGCTGTGCTGGCTTGAGACAGTATTGAGCAACTGCAACACCTACAGATTATACTGAAGTTAAACGTGAAGTTTATTGGCTGATAACTGAAAACTAAGTGGCTTGTCAAAGGGTCAGAATTTTGATGGTACAGAAATGGCTGACTTCACTGCCATAACTAGGTAAAATAGCAGCTCTCTCTAAAAGAGTGCCAGTGACTTTTTTCTCCGTGCAATGTTTCTGTGTGTGTTATCCGTACATACTAAACAGTGTTTGATTTACTCATTTGAAAACCAAATGCAACTTCTTTTGGCAGCTTCTCTCTTCCTGTGAAGGCTGTTATTCATTGAAACATAAGACTGTCTCCCCCATTAAAATTCTCCCTTTAAAAGGAAGAAGACAGCAGGTACGCTCAGATCTTAGCGAGAAGGCAAAAGTTAGTAAGTGATACTTTATCAACCAATAAAGCAAGCCGTAATTATAATTGAGCCAAGCTTGTGCACCTGCATAGTGGCTTCTGCTTCCAAGTGTGTAAGGCGTGGTGATCAAACTTGTTGAAAATTGTCTTTTTATTAAGTAGGTTTATGCTTCACATCATGTAAAACAAACGAAACAAAACAAAATACTGAAGGGCTGGAATGAAGCCAGAAATGTTGGGAGAAAAGAACAGATGTGAGAGGGGAACTTGCTGTTTCTTCCACATATACTTGCTTTCCAAAATAATCATCTTAGTCTGGCACAGCACACTTTATAATTACCTCATGTATCCAGGATTCTTTGCTGAGAATATCTGGCGAGTAAAATGAAACTGAAAAATGAAACACGCTAGTTACAGAACCCTATGCGTTGGAGGTTGAAAAGATTGATAGCAAATTCGTAGCTCTGTTAACATGGAATGATTCAAACACAGTATGTCTTAGCATCTTTGCAGTTTATCTTAATGTTCCCAAGTGTTAACAAAACCTAAATCACCTATGATATTGTTCTGTAGCTAGATGTCTCTCAGATTGAAGAAATGATCTTGCTATTAAATTTAAAATGTCTGTTTTCTACCTTGTTCCATTATGACTAGTAATAGCCTACAAAAGTCAAAAGAAAATATTTCCTCTCTATCCTCATCCATTATGAAAACCTGAAGTGAAGTCAGTCAGATCTAAGTACTAAATTAGGGGGATCTTTCTGAAAGTATCTGTTTTCATGTTTCAGTTGGTAGTCAGGAAAAAGATCTGTCCTGCTCGTGGAGAAAAATGTGCCAGTATTTCCTATATTTAACCTACGCAAGTCAGAACTGTTTTCCCAGCTCCATACAGTTACGTGTATGTATTCATGCACGTATTTTCCTCTTTGAAGCATCAGATACTAGCTGGTGCTGGAGGTAGAATATGAGATGATGTGTCATTTTTATCTTTTAGGCCTGTGTTTAACACACAGGACCGTGAGGCTTCTGCCTGGCTCTTTCAGTGCTTTTCTTCACTAGGATAGGCTATACAACTCGTGAGAGTATAACCTGAAAATGCTTTGTTACAGAGTTGGAAATGTTTTTCCATAAATAGTCTAAAAATGTGCCTTGAGTATGACTGCTTTCTATTATTCTAGCATAAATGACATTGTGGTTTTCGGCTTCTGTAACAAACCTGTATTTCTTAGTAGAAGTATTTTTTTTCTCATAAATTATTTACTCATATTGAACAATGGAACAAGTCAAATATTAAACACAATGAAATTTTAAAAACATTATCACCACAGACTAGTTGGAGAAAGGATGACTCGTGTGTAATTTTGATTTTTATTTTAGTAAAAATGTAAGCCACACTTGTAATAAATGTGGGATTTTTTAAACTTGTTTTAGTTTGCATTTGTAGTGAAGCAAGCTTTTCACATTTCAAAACGTGTGTTATGTTTAAACCTTCTGTAAAGATTTCTTGGCTTTGGGCTGCATCTTGAACAATTCAACGCAAATTGGAAAGTTTTTCATATAATGTAGCTAGGAAGTGTTTCACTGTCTGTAGATACTCTAGGAACTGTCAAAAAAAATTCCCTGGGATGATGATTCACGGGTGCTACAAGTTGAGCACTTGTAATGCTGCATCTTCCAACCTGTGGATCCCCTAAAGCAGCAGCCTGAATTCTGGAGCTCATAGGCCCACTGAGTGTCACATGTTAATTAATAGTTCACTTGTATCGGTGGAATTTGATGATGTTAAGTAGGAAAAGAGGTATTTTTTAATGTTAGTGGTAGTATAGCATGGAGTAGTTCACATATAGTCTCTAATATTTTGCACTTCTATCTTGATTGTGAATCTTTGTGAAGATGCCATATGTTTTAACAAAAAAGTCAAAGGAAGCTTAATTTTAGTAAAATAATTTCTCATTTTGATCTGTTAATTACAGAAAATCAATTCTAGAACATTTTTTCTTTTTACTCTAGGAAGTAAGGGTGGCCATCTATCATCATTTCTTTTCTCAAAGCCTCATCTTTTAAATCAAACACGAATTTGATGTTGCTGGGGCATGAAATGGAGTAAGAAGCAGTTTGGGAACATCAGATTGTTTTATACCGGGAATCCTTTGCAATATTAGGAAAAACTGAGTGGCAGTTATAAAGAGCAGACTTTCAAGTAGTTTGAGATTATTTCTACCATTGAAAACATTAAAGCCATTTTGGTTCTTGTATTTGCCAAGAATGTTCTGTTTGCTGCAGGGAACCAAACGTAACCTAACAGTTCATCTTCTGTTCTTGTCTTGGCTCCGCGTCTTTCTGTGATGTTGAACTTGTAGGTGCAGCCTTCCCGTGGCTTCATCTATGAACAGCCCACCCCCCCTGCCCCAGGTTATCTAGTATGAATGATTCCGAGCAGCAAACCTGAAAGTGGTTTTTGTGCAAGGAAGAGAGATAGTTGTTTTCAAGCCAGACTGGTATTTTGATCTGCATACATAAGAAATGTGTGGTCTTATTGGACATTTTCAGCTAGGGAATGCCTCTGTTGTTCTACTGAAATGTAAACAGCAGAAAGATTCTTCCGGTTTTCTGTTTCCAGAGGTGGCCAAGCCAAAGCCACGGCAAACCACAAAGCGGAAAAGGACAGCTGACAAGTCCACAAGCACAAGTGACCCGGTTATTGAAGATGATCATGTTCAAGTAAGGTCTTTTTCCACACCTGCTGCAGGTGTATCAGCTGGGGATGCTCAGGAGCAGTGATGGAATTACACAAGCTTATCTTCTGTGTAGAGCCAGCTGAGTTATAACTGATGTTGCTGCTCTCTCTGGTCTTAACCATATACAGGAAATTTCTGTGTTAGGTGCATTGATACGTGGACTAGCCTGAGAAGAGCAAAGTGTAAGCTAAAGCTAAACTTGAAGTTTGTCGGGTACTTATGGCTGTAGTGCTACGTGAAGTCCTGCCTTTCCACAGTGTCCTTCTTGATGGACAGGGAAAAAATTTATTCTCTGGCATTTATCTTTGAAACAACAGCATAGGCTACTGCTGTTAAAAGAAACATGGGAGGTGTAATTACCTCTGGTCACAGCCACGCGGCTGTTAGTTTGCAGGCTGGAGGTTCTCTTAGTGTATTAATAACAAGAGTTAATTCTTCTGCAGTGAAGATCAGTCGTGGGAGGAGAAAGCGCAAGGTCTGACTTGGTGTGTTGAGGCTGTTTACTCAAGGCTCTTGTTCTAGCCGAGCGTGAGATTGCTTCAGAGGGTGACTCTGAACAGCTGACTTAAGCTTCTCTTCTGAGCTCTGCTGTAGAGGAACCCGCCTGTGTTTATTTTCCCCTCTCTGTCTGGTGAAGAACTTGGCCTCACTAACTTAAGATAGTTGTGGTGAATGTGTCCCGTAATATTTTTCTGGTTGGTTACTAGGATGCACTACAGCTTTTGTGATTAGCATTAAAGATATTTTTGGGTGCATGATTTTTCTTCTTAAAATATGCCATTTTGGAAGAACAGTATTGTGATTTTGTTAAAATTTTTTTAACTGTCTGTGGTTACAAGGAACAGCTTAAATTGCTGGAACTGAAAGATCCGACTGCCGAATGCTTCTTTTGTCTCTTTACATGTGTTTACTTTGTTTTAATAGAACTCTGTTTACTTGTCTTCGTGTAATTGGTCAGCTTCAGCCTTGGGCTGCTAAATCTTGCTAGAATTTTTGGTGATAAAAGTTTGAAAAATTAAGATTAAAACCGCAAAAGATTCTTTGTTATTACATTTTCCCTGTGCTCACGCTATTGGAAATGATTCTGCTTATATGTTTTCTTGAGCTTGATGCGTACTTTATTTTTCTAGCACTGACAGTGGACATAGAGAATTAAATATTATGCATATAACCTTCAGCCCTCTGTGTGAGATTTTCCTCTGAGATAGTGCTGGTAAAATCCATTGGTATGGGGAGTTCAAACCGTGATTCTTTGCCATACCTGCCTTCTGTGTTTAAACAAGAACTGCTGTCCAGAATGGCTATTTTTGTCATCGTGGTTGAAAAGTAGAAATTGAATGGTAGAGGGTTTGAAGTTCGGGAGAGATGATACTTAGGTTCTCTGTGATAGAAATGGTGCTTTCTGATATGACCCCTCCTTTAATCTTACGAGTTTGTTCTTTTGCGTTTTGTGATGTTGCTGATCAGCAGGAAGTCTTTTTATCTCACCGCCATCGGTAGCCTTCGTTATCTCAAATACCTGTACTAACAAAAGCTGTATTATATTGATTAGTATCCAGTTAAGATCCTTCTGTATCTGGCAGTATCTTTTAAAATTCAGTTTGTTTTATTTTTTTCTTTGTTTTTATCCTGTCATAGATTTTTTTTTTTTTTTTTTTAATTTTCACCAGGTACTGACTTTGAAATCCAAAAACCTTGTTGGAATCACCTTGACCAATTGCGGTATAACAGATTTGGTACTGAAAGACTGCCCCAAAATGATGTTCATACATGGTATGTAGTTAATGTCATATGTACCCTCCTCCATCTGGCATTATGAGAAATTTCTGAGGGAATTAAAGTCAGTTCACTGCTTATTTTGTATTCATCAGCTGCTTTGCTGCAAGTCAGACTGATGCTTAGGATACGCAAATATTACTGCTTCTCTATTTGAATGCCTCTTCCCTTATAAGCCATAACAGGTTTAATAAAGATTAATATCTGAAAACCAACAGATGAAATTATATGACAGTTAGGAAGATGAGATGTTTATTGAAGAGTGATAATACAGTAATTGGGAGTTGATGAAATGAGTTTGACTACCTCGTTTTTTCTCTCATTTCTTCATGCTTTCATAGATTATTTAACTGACATGATGATACTTTTCTCCTTGACATGATAAAGATCTGTTTTAAATTATGACACTTAAGCTGCATTAGATTCACATGCCAGGGTGTGTGACTAGTCCTATATGGAAGCAGTGGGTCATTTATTGTTTTCTGCAACACCTACACCAAATAACACGTTTTCTTCTGAAATTAGGTATCTCTACTTAGCAGAGAATGAAGCAATTATTTCTTTATTTATTCCAGAATACTTCTCAGTATGTACATTAATTTTTAGCTAAATTTTGATTACATGAGCAGGGTTACTAGAAAGGAAATAGCTTTATTTTTAGATTGTGTGGATTTACAACACTCTGTATTTGATCTGATTTTGAAGTCAGTGGTTTTCAATTTCAGACCATTCTGGGAGCTTTGTGAAAGGAAACAAAGGGAGAAAAAGGTTATTGTTAGGTAAAATTTGACATAACCTTTTAAAAAGACTCTTCTTACACATTCACAATGTAGAAGTTTGACCATAACATGGAAGAAATGAACAGCTAGTCTATTGCTTTGATCAGCTATCCAAACAACTTTAATAATAGTCTGTTACATTATTTGTTTGCCTTCTTCGGAAACAATCGGCTTTGAAAATCTCTGACAGGAGGCTCCCAAGGTATTTTCAGTATTATATTTCTTCTAATAATTTTGTTTGCTTGTTTATAGCTACAAGGTGCCGTGTATTGAAACACTTAAAAGTAGAAAATGCACCAGTTGTCAATCGTTTTGACTATGCCCAGTGCAAGAAGTTAAACATGGATCAGGTTCTGGATCAGATTCTTAGGATGCCCCCGGAAAGAAATCGGATCATTTATCTTCGTCCAATGCAGCAGGTACGCAACCAACTTTCATTTAATCGTGAACAGATCTGGAGTTCTGCCTGTATTCTTTCACCACTCTTGGCTTTGTGTGTTCTTCAGTTAGTGCCAGAAATGTAAATGATATAATAACACAGCTCAGAGAAACTTTTTTATTAAACCTTCATCCCGTCAAGGCTTTTATTGCAGAATCTGGAACTTGGATGATAGGGAATTTTAAGACTTAATGCTACCATCTCCAGTATTCACTGCGTTGGCAGTTACTGTAAAAAATTATGATGTATTGAATTTATTCCAGACTGAGTAGGTAAAAGTAATTGTAAGAACCTAGGTGCTAGTAAGTCAGCTTGTAGTTCTGTATAAGCAGAAGGATAACATCAGCATAGGTATCTGAAATCTTTAAACATCCTATTAGATTTAGTAACAGCAGTTAGTGTTTTGAATACTACTGTGCTGAAAGCTGCGTCCTCTTTTGATGCTAAACAGTGTTGCAAGACAGCTGTGGTGCTGGGAAGCCACCCTTTCCTCCCCCAGATTACGTGTAGGAGATGTAAGCACTGACATTTACTGAGTTGCTGAAGTCATTTGATAGGTAAATAAGAGGGCTTAATTTAGGATCTGGAATGTTTTTTGACTTTTATCACTCTTAACCAGAGCATTCTGTATTATACTGAGATGCTGCATCTCTCGTGTAAAGTAATGCTTTTTCTGGCTTAGTTTGCCTGACCAGCGAGGGAAGGCTCATTTGATATAAAAGCCAGCTTTTTGTTGAAACCAGATCCCTTGCTTTAGCTCTTGGAAGACAGTGGTAAGACTATTAGGAAAAAAAAAAACCCACCAACCAAAAAACAACCCCTCCCCGTAAACCAGAGACAAATTCTGAGGAAGTGAATGTAGTTTAGACCATTATGTAATTTTATGAAAGTTTACTTACATATTGGAGTTGTGAAACACATCAGAAAATACACACTTCCCATCAAATTCCACTACTTGAGAAGACTCATTGGCAAAGCAGCGCTAGGAAAGTTTTACTTCAGTTAATCATGTATTTGGTTATGTATACTGTTAAAATTTCTTTTCACTGGACATGGGGGACTTGGTAGATGTCTGCTCTTGCCTCTGAAATTGCATCTCTTAGTTTCTCTTGGTTACAAGTCTTTGTTTGCTGCCTTTCACAGGTTGACACATTGACTCTCGAGCAAAAGATATTTAGCGGCCCTTATCCGTACCACATTTGCATAATTCACGAATTCAGTAACCCACCTAATGTCCGCAATAAGGTGCGCGTTCGGAGCTGGATGGACACAATAGCAAATATCAACCAGTGAGTACTTGCCCCTCAGTAACTTTACAGAAAAAGTATTCAGCCCTGATTTGGCAGCTACAGCTTCAGTCAAGCTGTAGACTTGCTGTATTCTGTTAGCCAAATTAAAAAAGTGGTTTGTTGACTAGCAGAGGTTGAATTCTAGATAGTGCAATGTAGAATTTCAATGTCAAGATGTATCTAATAGAAAATGTAGATCAAATAAACCTAACCATATGAAAAATTCTGTAAAATTCTCCAGTTCTGTCCTATCCAGCAGTAATGCAACTGAAGTCATCAGGATGGCTTGAGAAATATAACAAAACCTGAAAACAAGTTTCTTTTTTAATAAAAGGGAAAGGCTGATTTACTACAAGAAATAATGTTAGTTTCTGGGGAAGATTATGTGCAATCACTGTCGGCTCCTTACTGAGGAGCAAAAATTCCCAGCAGCAGGGAATTGTATACAGTGGCTCGCAGACAACTGTTCTAAACCGGTGTTTCTGTTGTCCTGATTTTTCACTAAAATGACTCCAAGAACAAATTTACTTTTGAAGTTTTGTTTAGTTGTGTCTATTGTTGGATTGTTCCTTACAGATAGAAAGCTATGCTTAAAAGGTAGCTTAACTGGTTTCTCATGTAAACTGTGCGTATTCTCTGTGGTTAGTCTCAGAAGTGAAGGGGCTGCACACTGAGTTGGTGTGGGGGTCTCAGAGGGGTGTTTCTGTGGATTCAGGCTCATTAAAGGAAAGGTTGCATAACAGGATTTCCCATTTGGTTTTCCTCCTTGCTGCCCTCACGTTTCCTGTCACTACTGGCTGTAATCTCTTCCTCCTCTCTAGAGAGCTTATTAAATATGAGTTCTTCCCTGAAGCGACACGAACTGATGAGGACCTGAAGAAATACACTAAGTACCCTTGGGGACGAGATATTTACACTCTAGAAGGTGAGTGTTTATAGAGAGCTGAAAGCTGATGAGTGATCGCTCTCTTGCTCATGTAAGTAACTTTGCATCAAGTTACAAGAGACGTGAACAAAAACTTTTGCGAGGGAAGTGGAGGACCTTTGGCACGGAGTGGGGGTATTGAAGTGAGGAGGTGCTTTTCCTGCATTACAGTGACTGATCTGTGTGGTGTCAGCGATGAGAAGCGCTGATGCTGCAGGAGGGACATTGTCCTCTTTGTACCCTCGTCCTGTCTGTCTTCTAGGCATTGTGGATGGTGCTCCTTACTCCATGATTACTGACTTCCCATGGCTGAGATCACTGAGAACAGCAGAGCCCAACAGCTATGCTAGATACGACTTTGAGGATGATGAGAGAAGTGAGTAATCTTTTTTGAAGTGTTCAAAGAACTTTAACTTGTTGCTTGGTCCCAAGCTGCCAATGCATTCCTTTATTTTTCAGTTTTCTAATTCTTGTACTATTTTTGGTAGGCTACAGATAGCTACTCAATGAGGTGGGGGTCCAGCACAGGAGAGGGCCATAGTACTACAACAGTGTATTGACCAGCCAGAGACCTCTAATAGTGGCAAAATCAGGGAGTGAATCTGGTGCTTAGCCTAAAAATGTGAGAAGCTTGTTGTATCCAGAAGACTGAGTGCATTTAAAACACATAAAACGAATGTTGTGATGCGTAGTCCCAGCAATTCATGTTTTGTGGAGTTTACTGGCATTACTGCTGAAAGCTCTGCTGGACTACTGCCTCTGGCTTTGCTTTATAAAAGGTTGTTAAGGTAGGCTGAAGAGAGTCTGGCAGAGAAAAGTGAGGCTCACAGAAACTTGGGAGAAAAGAGGAAAGAACCGGAGCTGAAAACTCTGGAACAGAGATGATGTGGGTTAGAATTTAGGGTATATATGTCTCTGTCTATTTAGGAGCTTGTCTTATAAAATACTATAGTGGACAGTTCCTCAATTAAGAACCTTGCTTGTCAGCAGGGAAAAATACATTCTTCCACTACCTAATTAGGAAGATCTTGGAATCTCCTTCATTAGAGGTATTTTTAATTGACATAATTTTGGGTATTCTTATCTAGCTCTAGTTCAAGGAGATGAAGCTCAAGAAGATGAGGAAGAAATCATTGTTGGCTATACCTTTCTCTGATGATTTTTTTTTAGTTTTATTTTATTTGAAACTGATTCATAGACTTAATGCTTGTAGTTCAGTGTATAGTCTGAATTATAAAAAGGTGGTACGTATTTGATTTTGAAAGAGTAGTTGGATTAAACATGAAGTTAAAGCCATAAGAAATATAGACTGCTGCTTTATCCTTAACTGCTCTCGTTTATAAAACATTTAAGGGATCACTGAAATGGATAACCTGAAAGCATGTCAGGTAAGTCTCTGGAGGAAGGCTTTGTTATGCACTGGGATTCCCTTCGCTCACAGACATATGGACTTTGCATGCGTTAAACAAGTATTGGAGCTGTCTAAAGGTTTTAATCTGGGGAAGGCAGAATACCATTTCTGCTTGAATGTTATTCCTTAAATGTGGTTGCTCAGTGGAAGACTTTTCCGTTTGCTTTGTCTTCCAAGATTATCTCATTTAATGCAAAACGGGTTCACTTGTTAATTTCTTTATAGGAGAGATTGTAGTTTTTATTCTTCCGTGCCTTCCACAGCTACTATTTATGCACCCCGAAGGAAAGGACAGTTGTCTGCAGACATCTGTATGGAAACGATAGGGGAAGAGATCTCTGAACTGCGCCAGATGAAGAAAGGCGTATTCCAGCGGGTGGTGGCTATCTTCATCCACTACTGTGACGTCAACGGCGAGCCGGTGGAGGACGATTACATTTGAGTGGATACCCTCCCTGACCTGTCATCTCGTCCTAAATTCCGATGGCCACTGCTGGCCAAGAACGCAGGTGGATTCTTTCTGAATGCAAAGCATTTTCTTGAAACACACACTTTGCGTTGCTCTCACACAGTTTGGAAAAGAGTATGTAGTAAATGTATAATGAAAAGTAAAAATTGTATACTAAGATTTGTACATAGAGGAAACAAGAAAAACTTCCTAACTGAGACTTTATTTCATATGTTTATACAGTTTAATTTAAATTCCATTTTAATGGAGGCAAATAATTAGGAACAGGGAATAATATTTGAATTTTTGAGCCCACACAGTTCATAGCAGAATTTTTTTTCCTATAAACAAAATCCCATTTGCTGTGTTCAAAAGAGTCATCAGAGTCTCTTTTAATCTGTGCCTTTTTCTTGAGCATTTAAGAGTCCGGTCTGAGTAAACCTGTTGAGCACAATGTTTGTGTCTTGTGTGCATTTTTCAAAGAGAGAAATATTCTACAGCTGTTGCAAAGAAGGGCAAAAGCAGAAAAAAAGTAGCAAAGCTGGCGACCTCTGGTAGTTTCTAGAGTTCTGTGGTAGTTTTGAGAGTTCACTGAAGACATTCTTTGGGAAAGAAAATAAAACACATTTAGCACCTTGGAAGCAAGATATGTTCTAAAGCATTTTGTACCATTAGATTTCATTTTAATAGCGTGCTGGATTCTGTAATGTGAAAAATAAGTTGACAATTGTTGGTTGCACTCTTTAACACAAATCTGCTCATACCAACTGGCTGAAAGCTGAATTTTCCCTGAAGACAAGCAGGAAGAGTGGTGTGTAATGGCTTAGCTGTAGCTGTGCCGGTGCAGGATCCGTCTGACTCAACCAGTGAGCTTTCAGGCTGATTGGCGCTCACTCATGAATGCAGATTTTCCATACGGTCAGTAAATAGTGCTGCTCTCTGCCCCCGAATCCTTGGTTTTGTTGTATGTAGAAGATGCCTCTGGCTGCCCAGGGTACCCGCAGATGTTTTGTGTACACGTCCAGAATTCGCTGCCGGCCAGTACACAGCTGTAAAAATGCACAAGTTGGTGTCAAACTAGCTGGCTTGCGTGCTGTCAGCAGCGTGCCCTGTGGGGCTGGGAGCCCTCTGAAAGGGGATGCGCTGTGGAAGCGTGTCCGCACGCGGCTGCGCCCGGGCCCCTTCAGGTGGGCCGCACGTTCTTGCTTTTGTAAAGTTGCAGAGTTACCAGCCTGACAAATGACAGTTTGCTGACTTGCTGTGGTAAAAGCCATAGGGCAGATTAGTTTACACCATTACATGATTTTACACATTATTGTTAATGATTTAAATTCTTTGAACTTTGGTATGAATGTGACTGATGGGGATTTCCATGATGTTGAGTTCTGTGGAACAGAAGAGGCCGGCGTCGGTTTCCTCTGCATCTGTCCTGCTGTGGAAAGTCTTGCAGTGATGTGGAACGAGAAACAAATCAGGTAAGAGGAAGAGAAAGGTGCCTGATGGAAGCAGCGACAGGTTTGGTACAGCTGCATTTTCTCACGTGTGCTCTCTAACTGGAGGTGGAGTGCGAAACACCAGGTAATGCTGTTAAATTTGCTTCAATGCAGGATCAAAGTTAATGGTTTTGTTATAACAAATATATTTAACCGTAGATAGTATATTCAATGACATTCAGACAAAATGTAATTTTCCTGAAAGTGTCTCGAGTAATCCAAGTCATCGATTCAGTCGTGTTTACCGTTTTAATACAGCGCATACAGGAAAATGTTGCCGCGTTTCTGGAATATTGCACCAGATCTCTATCTGGTATCGCTAACTTCAGCCTGGTGAAGAAGTATTTATACAAATAATGTGCTTATTTACATTCAATATTTCTTTCTGTAAGCAATTGAACCTTCCGGTAGTTTCAACCTCTTAAACATTACCTCCGTTTTACACATAGTAGTAATGTAGTGGTGAAATTTATCGTGTGCGCCTCGTGAGAGCGCTGGGTGATGGAGACTGTGTCTGGGACCTGGCCAGGGAACCTGCTCTTGCCAGAGTTCAGCGGCTGCAGCTGAGGAGAGGAGCAAAGCACTGAAAAGAATCATTTCCCTGCTCAGCCTTCGTTAGTGTGAAAAAAAAAAAAGGTGAGAGGAAATGAATAGTACAGTCTGGTGCCGCTGTACGTGTGGTATATGTACTACCCGAGCGGAGCGGAGCGGGTGCAGTTGTGCCAGCAGCAGCTGTGGTACCAGCAGCGATCTGCCGGTCTCGGGCCTGCGGGTGTCCTGCTGCTGGCGGCCGAGCTCCCTCCGAACGGGCCCTGCACCGGGTGCCCGGGCCGCACGGGCCCCGTCCGCGTCCCGCCGTGAAGAACGCGCAGTTCCCGTTGTGCGGCTCTCGGGTTTCTGCTGCTGCGCATCCTTCGGCTCTGGGCGGGCGCCAGGGGGCGCTGCCCGCCAGGGGGCGCTGCCCGCCAGGGGGCGCTGCCCGCCAGGGGGCGCTGCCCGCCAGGGGGC
>Ga0065711_1033239_pt1 | contig 25867 bp, 9 predicted proteins | sample Hoacrofraction12_FD_59098 | JGI IMG/M metagenome (GOLD analysis project Ga0065711, IMG submission 59098) | Hoatzin crop microbial communities from Cojedes, Venezuela - Epithelial fraction 12 v2 (version 2) | ecosystem: Host-associated > Birds > Digestive system > Esophagus > Crop | place... | reverse complement strand
GCCTGTAGTTCCCTGGGTCCTCCTTCTTGCCCTTTTTGAAGATTGGAGTGACATTGGCCTTTCTCCAGTCCTCGGGCACCTCTCCTGTCCTCCAGGACCTCTCAAAGATGATGGAGAGTGGCTCAGCAATTAGTTAATTATACTTAATTAACAGTTAGTATAGCTGCTAATCTAGTCAATTAATCCTAACTTCCCTTTTCACTTAAAAAACCAAACAATAACCCACCAACAACAAAAAATGCTTCCATAGACTCTTAAGGCTAAATGCGAAAGAGTATGCGGGCGTAGCAGTGGTTCCTTTGGCAGCAAACTTCAACCATTATGGCATGACCTGAAGCTCAGTTGAGATATATGGCACACAGTGATATGCTATCTGATTACTTTGCGTTTCGAGGGAAGACATACCCCATCGTGTATGTACTTTTTTTGAGAAACCCAAGCACAGTTATATAAAAATCCACTCAGTAGGATCATAGAGTAATTCAGGTTGAAAGGCCTTCTGGAGGTCATTTTCTCCAACCTCTTGCCAAAAGCAGTGTCAACTAGGAGATAAGACCAGGTTACTCAAGCCTTTATGCAACCTGGTTTTGAAAACATCATAGAATGGAGACTACACAACCTGTCTAGGCAACCTGTTCCATTGTTTGAAAATAGTCCTATATGTAAATGTGTCTTTTATTATTGGCAAAATAAACTTTACCCGCATTTGTTGATTTAATGAAACTTTTTCTTTAAAAACTGTAAACAACAGTAGAGTTTACATTTTAAAAGTAGGTGTTTTTCTCAAAACTTAAATAGTTGCAGCATTTAACTGGAGCTACCAGTTCCAGCTAGAATGGGATGATTTTTGTTCATAGCTCTCAAAATATGTAGCATTACATGGCAAAATAAACTTCTCCTTTGTTTAGAAAGAAGAAAAATGAACTAAGAAAGGATGATTAGACTACTGACCTCTCCATACTTTGCTGCACTCCTTTCGAGAGTCCTGAAATAAGTGAAAGCAGTTGCATTGTCTATACTGTGTCTTTACTTCAAAATTATTAACATTTAACAGTTGCTGTGCTCAACATTATTTCTGTGGAGTAAAATTATTTCTTTCTTTTCTTCCTTTTTCCATTTATTCCCACCATCCTTTCCATATATCTCTTCTGAAATTTGTCATATCTTGGGCAGCAGGATACGATGTCTTGTGTTTTGAGGCAAAACCCCCTAGTCCTGAATATTTTTCCTTTTTACTGTGTCCATCAGCATGGGCCATAATTTCATAGGCAAAGCGTTCTTTGCAGAACAGGAGTACTCCATCTCTGAGTTGGAGTACCTGTCTTTAAGGGTCTCTGTAAACAGTACGCAGCCAGCACCTTGTCATGTTATTCGAGCAATGGTAAAAGGAAGAGAAGAGTTCCAAAGATGACCCTAAACTTTATTCGTATTAAAACAGTTATATCAGTGGTAGATTACAGCATCTCTAGTGCAATGTGTTGCTGGAGACACTTTACACAGGAGGAAGATGACAAGCAAGGAGGCTCAAAGGTTTTCCTAGTTTCCCTTTAGAAGCCTACTAATTTCGCTGCTCTGTGCAACTAAGCCATGGTACAGACTGCAACACAGTTGAGCTGTGTGAAGACCTGTGATATTTCTTCTATACTTTTTGAAGGTCAGTATTGTTCCCAATCCTCTAGCATGTCATCCCTAGTTATTTGCTACATCTAGTAAGCTTTTTAAAAGCTGCTGTTCTTAAGTAGGGGAAATAGTTAGAAACACTTCCACTTTTTGTAATAGTTATAGTTACCTAAGTTCCAGGATGAGTGTGATTATGTTCAGTTACAAGATACTATGACTTCTAGAAACACAGGATATTAAATATACAGCTAAATGGCTTTAAAGAGGTTATTGGACATTTCCTAGGCATTTTAATGTCTCATAAGAACAAACTTTTGAAGCCAGAATTTATGTTGTGTGTGAACATTAAAGCGTGCTGTGGTGTTTTTTTCTGAAAGTTTATTCATCAGAAGACTTGAGAAAAATATTACTGTGTTTAATAACACTTAGGAAAAAAATCTGCTGCCTTTTTTTCCTGTAAAGCACGTGGCAAAAGTAGTCTACAGCACCTTGTTCAATATTATCAAAATATGTTTTTTCAGATTGCACTTAAATAGCCCATGGCTCAGGTGTTTGTTCCAAAAAAAGAGAAGACACCCCCTTTCACTTTTTTGGAAGGAACAGTAGTGTGAAGACATCAGACATAAGCAAGGAGAATTTGATGGGAAGGAAGACAAGCCCAACTCAGTTCCAGTGTCTCTTCTCAGATGACTCAGTCCTGGTCACCTTGACCCCTGTGGCTAAGAACCATCAAGGACCATTGCCATCAGTGCTAACTATACAGCATCAGCTCTATGATATTGTGTACTCACAGCTAATTTACCGTACAAGTGTTGAAAACTAACGCTCTTGTGTATAGAATAGTGTGTAAGAATTGACCATTACCAAAAAGAGTGTTGCTAGTGAATTAAATTGAAGTTTAAAACAGGCCTGATCTGTCAATCTTCTAAGTGTTCCTGTCAGAGCAGTGCTGATTCCCTGATGCACACATGTGCACTCAGACATACACTCTCGCATATATTCAGTTGCGCAAAAAAAAAAAAATCTGAATTGTGCAAAGCTTCAGTTCTGTTTGTTGTTAGTTACCTAATGGAGAGCTAATACTTGCTTTACCTCTTGATTTCTTCTTGTGTACTGGGGTTTCATCACCTAAACCAACTCTAGATAAATACGCATTTTTTTGCATGAATAAAGAATCTGCACAGTTGAGAGGATATTTGTTTTAATTTTAGTGTCCTGCGATCTGCTGCCACTTTCTGGAACAACTGGCACTCTCTTCTGTGGAGACTGAGCAGATCTCTGGAGTAGAGTTTTCTAGTAGTGAGTTAGCAGATGAAGACGGGCAAGAGGTTTTGGTTTTCTTTTTACACCCTAGATAAGTTTTGCAAGTATGAATTCTTTTGCATTAATAAATTGTGAATAGTACAATAATCAGCATTCAGTTTTGTGTAAAGATCTATACGTATGCATTGTGAGTTTAATTTTATAACTATTCTGTGGCTGTTTGATAACTGAAGCTATCTGGGGTGTGCAAGAGAAACCTGTGCAGTGTACTTTGTGGTCGGTTGTAATTGTATTCCAAGCAAGTTCATATTCTCATACAAATTAGTGGAAAAACATACTTCTGTGGCTTATATATTATTTTAAAACTGGCAATTTGTCAGGTGATTTTTCTTGAAATTTCCATGCTTATTAAATTTCAGGTTATATATTTTGAGTAAGCTGGAAACTTAAACTTGTTACCATAAGTATGGCTGCAGGTAAACAACCAATTTTTGTCCAGAAAATAGCTTTTGCTTCTGTCAACATGTTGTTTATTTTCTCCCCGAGATAAAAAGTTCAGTTTTCTGATATTTGTACCAAGATAAAGTCTGTAAACAAGATTAATATAGTGTGGAAAAGATTGTCAGCAGCCCTGGCAAAGGAAATAAGTTGCCTGTACACAGAACATACTGTAAACTGAATAAAAGTGTCAGGTCCACCATGAGATAATGTGATCATGAACCTCTAACAAAGCATGACATAGGCACAGTCGGCTTTTCTTATAGCCACAGTGTAGAAAATGGATTACTGTATTCCAGGGATACCCACTGGAATAGCATGAAAACCTCATTTTGAGATTAATGCAGGATGTAACTCTCGAGAGCTGAGCTACGTGTTTACCTATAGTGTTAAAGTAACAGTTTAGTTATTAATCTTAAAATTTGGAAATTACATATTAAAATACTTGTTCATATTTCTAGGTCTGTCTTTGTGAATTGACATTCCTTGCTCTTATTATTACGTGAACTATGACATTGCAAAAGTTACGTTGGGTCACTATTTTATTATTACCATGTGGCTATGTAAGGCCTCAGTGAGTCTAGTAAAACAATAAATTCCAGATGCGGGTAAAGCAGTAGGTGCTGTCCTCCCATGTACCTACCATGATTTGCTCTACTAGGGATTTGTATGTTTGCATACATTGTTCTGCAGTAATGTATTACCAGTTCTTTTCAATTACCACGAGCCAGAAAAGTGACAAAACTTCAGGGTTTCTCATTTCAGCCCTGAGTGGTGTCATTCTTCAGGTCAAAGAAACAGATTTTGGTCAAATACTTAAACTGCATGGAGCTTTCAAATTATTTGGTGACTCTTCTTTGAAAGTTTTCCAGACTTGGAGCTCCAACTGCCCTGGCTTTTCTCCATCATGAGACCAGATGAACAGAGATATTTTTCTTTAGAAGTTGAGCACATTGATCTTCTAATAATGACTAAGCTGCTTTTATCTGTGAATCTTCCGCTTATGTACTTCTGGCAAGCGTCAGATGTACAAATGTAATGTCACTGAGTTTTTGTGGTCTCCTTCCAAAACTGGCAGAACATCTGATTTCATTCTCACCTCTGCTTATCTACTGACTATAAAACTGTCTATAAGGAACTGAAAACTTGTTCCTGCATTCTTTCCAACAGGAATAGTTTGCCTTCTGCTCTGGTTCTTCAAGCATGAGTTTCATCAGGTGGTTTCTTATTCTTCAGCATTTAGCGGTCTACACGTGCAGATTCTAAAAATAAAAATAAAGCTGTTTAAATGCATTCTTGAGCAATACCAGAATATCATAATGTGCAAAAGTCTGCACGTGCTATCATGCATTCTTAAGATCATTCTTAAATTGAATGTATTATGTATTTTTGGTTTCAGTATATATAAAGCACTAGTCAAGGACTACAGTGCAGTGTGGTAAAAATTATTTTATCTTTACTTTCTATCCCACATCAACTGAATTTCAAAAGCTTTGCGTTGAGATACAAAGGTTGGGAGGGGTTTTTAATAAATTTATTGCTGCATTAGCCATAAATAAGGATAGTATGCAGAATGTGAGTTTCAAAACATCTTTCATTTTTTGGAGATAAAATGCTTAATGGACTTTTCAAAAGTAACTTAGGGTCCTGACATCTGTAAATGTCTGACGTCTGACATCAGTCAGAATGACGCATAAAGGATATTGGTAAATATTGTATAGCACTTTCTGCACTCTGACTTTACTTAAAAATTACAGATACAGGTAATTGCATTTAGTGTATCTAGTGTACTGTCTCTATCTTGTATTTAGCATTTGTGATGTGGTTTCTGAATAACAAATCAGTGTGTCTGTATGCTGCCCCATTATTTAAAGACTTTTTTTTCCTACTTTTTTCCATTAGATAACTCCAGGACCAGGTGTTAGCAGGAAAACGGTTCACTTGTCCCAGGATTCTCTTCACCATGAGTGAGTACAAGTGATGGCAGTTATAACTTTTTATTGTTGTTTGCTTTACAGCAGTACGTCTGTCCCAAAGGCACATTTTGCAATTGTACAAATATATGATAAGAGAACCTCAGCTCAGTGACATAATTATCTTTATTTAATAATAATATTTATAATCCTTTTAATAATAACATTTATAATCCTTTGTAATTCATTTTATGTTTCTTAATGAAATGTGACATTCGGCGCTTTGTAAATGTGTTTTTATTAACTTGCTAAGTGTATGCTTTCCTAAAACAGAACGCTTTTTAAGGCTAGATACCAAATACAGATTGTTTAAAAAGACCTGTTTTATTTTTCTCCAAAGGCAAATTCAGAAATGCCAACCTTGAATATATGAAAATAAACAAGCATCACATCTTTGAGTCTTAAACATGATGTATCATGTGAGAAAGAAAGTTATCATAAATTCCGCAAAGAGACATTGAATTAATGTTTAGATTCATGCAAATAGGGAATGTCATTCAGTTCGTTTAGTGACTCTAGTGTGCCATTACTGTAAACTCTTATTCAGTTCAGCTGACACCATTTAGCAGTGTTAGTTCTTGATTATGTCTTTTGAACAGTTACAATAAGAAGATTAAATTTTCCTATATTTCTCAGATCAGAATTCTAAAACAGACACAAACACGGTTAGGAACTGATATATTTGGGTATACATTTATATGTTCTAACTGCTACTAGATATGGCATCCGCAGTTAAAAACAAAACCTACCAAAGCACATGTACTAGATACATCAGATCCTCAATACCAACTGTTTTATGCTGCTAATCCGCTTCTGTTGCATCCCATAACTTGTGTGTTAAATAAAGAGGTTGTGATTTCATACATTATTTCTACCCTAAAGTAATTCAACTAGTATTTTGTGGGTTTTACTGTTCTTATTTTATTAAAACAAACAAGCAAACAAATAATACTGTAGTTAAGTGAATAGACAAAATCATAAAAATCAGTGTGATGTGAATATCATGTTCTCATTACAAGAGGTCTTATTCTGTAGAAAGGATTTTTGATGTCAAAATGTGAGATGCATTCAAAATACTTTGAATTTTTTTTTTCAATAGAAATGCATTTTACTAATAATTTAGTCTGTAATCCACTGATTTGGCACAAACCAGCAGAGTTTATGTGGAGGAGGATACCCCAGTTCACTGTTGCTCCTTGAGCGTTTGCTGTTGACACTGATCAGAGACAAGACGCTCATCTATCTGGAACCGAGATCTAACTCGTTATATTTCTTATAATATCTTCATCAGCTTCTGGATATTTGTGACCTTATTTGTTGCGTTACTCACAAATGTGATGGTTTTTCTTTTCATCCACTGCCAACATTCAAGTTGCACGTGCGTGAAATCTCCCGGTTTTCCTCAGATTTTGAACTATTTGATGCAGTTGATGAACGTTTCATGTCCAAAATGTATAAATGTCTACTAATTTTTATCTCAAGGTATATTTTTAACTTTATTGCTGTCATTCTCTTTTCATTTCCAACTTCTTTTCCTTAATCATGTTGGAAGTAGAAAAAGGAGTTAGCGGTATGCAGGTTTTGGTGACAACTGGTCTTGTATACAAGAATGAGAAGGTTGACTGCTCATCAGCGAGCTCACAAAAAATGACTGAGAAAAAGCCACAAAACTTTAAGATATGTGACTTAAGAGTAATTTAGACCAGACAATCCCATGGAATCTGCTGCTTCTTAGTATATTAAAGTAAAAACTTTAGTGTCATCGTGTGGCTGCTGTGGGGGAAAAATGAGAGTAAATTGTGTTGAATTTAACCACTTCAGAAAAAGCGTGACTGGGTTAAGCTTATAATCTTTGGTTACACTTCTAGAGGAACTTAAAGCACAGTAGCAGGTCATGTGATGGTCTTTTTGTGCAATATGATAATGGATGGAATTATTTTATCCTTTGCCCAAAACTTATTGCTTGCTTACATGAGTAATATGTAGGTACTATATGTAATTTCAGATCCCCCTTGTTACAATTGTTTTTTCGTTCTTCTTTTCATTTTGCAAGCATGAAGCTTTGCTGCAGGCTTGTATAATGCTTACTATAGTTACATTCAAATGTTAATTCAGTTCCATGTGATCACAGTGTTTATGTGAACCAGTATTAATATGTTTATACTACCATGGAGGAAAAAGTTCATTGTGAGTTCTTATCCCTGCATGTCAACGTCTTAGTCCAAACCTTCATCTCTATGAAATAAGGCTGCCAATAGCCAAAATTGTGCAGTTCTATAGAGATATGAAGCAACTGAATTTATGGACTTCGAATTTCACTTTAGATTCCAACTCAGGTCTCAGTTTGTTAAGAATACATTGACAACTACCAGGTAGTCCACAATACTTAAAAATCTTTTCAGCTGTAATCATTAATAAGTAACACTTCAGTACTAAATATGTAATTACTTTTATTTATAGCACATGCATTACAGTATACTAAAATACTATCATTTATATATTATTTTAGCTTGTTTGACAAAATATAGTTACCTATAAAGCGAATAGCTACTCTAGAGTGAAATCTGTGGTGCATTCTTTGAAAACTGCTACAGACTTAGAGTTCAATAAAAATAACCCATTATGATAAAGCATAGCTGAAGGCTGTGTTTTCCTGGCAGACAATGAGGTACCCAAAAGCACGCACAGACTGGTCATATGACAGCATGTGCTTTCTTAGTTATATTGTTAAACCTGTCTTTTCTTTTTCTCCCACAGCCACTGGTTTAGCCCTGGGGCTAGGAAGGAACATAGCCAGGTAAGAACTGCTTTGATCAAGAACAGTTTACCTGAGATGTGTAAAGGAATTTAACTACCTCTACTCCAGAGGGCGTGGGCTAATATGTTAAGACATTATAAACAAAGCAGGTATGATTTCATATTTTCTTGTAAGGAAACATATTAACAGCAGTACATTTCAGAAAGTCCCTTAATTAAAAATCTTTAATTAGTCATTTAATTTCAGTTACGTATCTTTGAGTTTTAACAGGTTAAATGAAAAGTCGGATTTTTTTTTTGTTACGGTTTTGTTAATCATAGTATCTCCAAATACTGCATTTCTCAAAATGCTGGAAAGCAAAACATTTGACTCACAGCATCAAGAAATACAGAACACTGACAAGAGTGGGCAGACTTCTACAGGAAGATCTTCAATTCCATTTTTTCTGCATTTCATTGGTTAAAACTACAGCAGTAAAAGGACTGTTAAATCTCCATCATGGTTGCAGATATTGGTGAAAATATCTCAGTAGTTTGTCTGCTGAGCCCCTACATTGTAGTCCCTAGGAGGCTCAAGCCTAGAGACTGTGGTTGAGGGAATGCGAAGACAAGTTTAATATTTGATTAGCAACATGGCGCTTATTTCTTTAGCTTGTCTTCACACATGGAGGAAAACCTTTCTTTATGAATGCTAGTAAGGTCCAATACATAACATACTGTCCAAGAACTATAAAATGTGACAATAAGTCTGGTTTAATTTCATAAATGTATAGTTAACTTCAACTATGCAGTAAAAGTAGCTGAAGATATCATCAATGCATTGAAATGTAAGACTCAAGTTCTATAGTACATTTTTTTAAGTTGGCAAAAATTGATAGGACGCAGTTGATTTCATTAGATCTGTGCCAGTTTGCTAATACATTTACAAATTTAAATAGATTTGAAACTTTGAAAGGAAATACGATCTATAGAGTCTTTGGAAGGTTCGTCTTAGGATGATCCATCATGAACAATTGTAGCTCCAGTAAGTGGTTGTTTAAATCAGCGTATACTCTGTCCTGTCCAATCCCCCTTCTTTTGAACTCCAGAGCAAGCTGGAGTTTACTTGCCCAAAACTGTGAGAGTGGGTAAAACATAGTACAGTTTTAGCTCTAAATTGTGAACTTCCAACATGTTATACTAAGCTGACTGACACTTAACATCTAAATAGATGGCTTTATATGATTTGCATTTAACCCTCAATATTCTGAGACACATTTCCCAGTAGAAGAAACATATTAAAAAGAACATTTTAAATATAAGCATGTTTCATCTTAGTAAAAAAGTTCTCTTGGGCTAATCTTTATCCTATTCCTGAAGTGTTGATGCTATAAGTAGTCAAATTTGCTAGGTTAGAATGAGTTTGGGTGTTTGTTTTGTTTTTTTTTAAATTGGATTTTTAAATGTATTGATTGTCTCACATGGAGTAATTAACTGAAGATGTACTGTTTATTTCTTTAAAAGATTCTAAGCTTAAAACAGTATAGAAATTCCCATGCTGAGAAATACCTTAACCTACATCATACAAACTGATAGTATCCATTCAGCACAGAGCGTGAGAAATGTATGCTTGCTTGGCTGGTGTATAATGACAAATTCATTTTTCTCAGATAATAGTAAATTCGAATTAATTCTGAATTTTACGTGTTTATTTCATATTTCCCATGAGTTGTATTTTCAGAGCTTATCTGAAGTTCACTGTATTTGTAACTTGCAGATTACTAATGAATTGTGAAATAAGGCTCATGTCATCAAATAATCTAGGTGCTACTGGCGCATGAAGGGTTCTTTTTTTTAACCAAGTAAAAGAAGTGAGAATGATGGTGCAAAGTAATTATGATGACTTTGATGGCCTACGTATTTCTCACTAAATTCGTGAAGATCCAGAGTGTGTAACTATTGGTTGCATGGGTTTACGACTTTCTCTTTTGATTAATTTCTGGAGTTGAAGTTACTATGTTAGAACACAAGTAATAAACTAGCCAGATTTAGTCTGGCAGGTGATCTGTATTTGTACATGCTGTAACTGCATTTTACTTATCAGCCAGAGAATATTGATAACAGTGAGACTGTTCTCCTTAGCTTGATCATGAAATAGATACACACTGTATGAATGTCATGCTGGTGATACACACTGTATGAATGTCATGCTGGTAAAAATTATGCCTACATTTAAATATGATTTGTAAGTGCTCTGATTCATTCATTTTAGAAAATGGAAAAACTATTTTGCAAAAATGTATCAGAATAAGGTGCCTTACCTTTATGTATCCTTCAGATTGCCTTTTAAAGCCAGACTGCATTATTTTACTGCATCTCAGAACTAGATAGATGAAATGATGAGGAATATTCCTTATACAAGAAGCAAGCCATAGAGAGTTGGGGATGAATTAATCAAGTGTAATTTTATAGATAGGTGTCAATTTTTGGAGTCCATGCTCATGTACAGCATTAAAGGGTGGTTGGCCAGGTCATAAAGGTCATAATTTCCTAATTGTCAGTGGACTTTTAAATGTGTTTGCTGTGAATATTACATCCATTTACCTGTAGGTTGTTTTTAAACAGTCTTTCGTTCTATACTTTCTTCAATATATGATTAGTTTCAAGAAACATTTGTATTTTTTATATTGTCTAGTTTTCATTTCTTTAGTGTAACTTTTTGACAGTCGTTTTTTGCTGTTGTTGCGGCTTTACTCATCCTGACAAATATCCTAATGCTGGAAATAGACTTCTGAGTATTGGAGGTAGTCTGAATGAAAGATCTTCCTTTATTTGTCTAAAAATAGATATAGGAAATCAGAGCTTGTTCCAGAAGCTGAGTCACCATTTCACTTAAATGAATCCTTCATTATCCGTACTTCCCTGCTATTATGGGAAGCTTTAATACTGTGTTTTTGTTGATTCTGCAACTTAAAAATTACAAAAGCTCCTGGGGTTTAGACGACTTTATAACTGTTTCATAACTGCTTAGATTCGAGTGCCAACCTGAGCAGTTTTTTCCTAAATTAAGTGTTCTCCAACATTTTTTGTTACACTGTTTTGAAAATTTAAATTGTAATTGTGAAAATTGTAAAATTTTATGGATAAGTTAATTGTGAATTGCATGACTTTCTAATAGGCTTTGAGAATGCCTTAATTTTTACATTTTCAGTTATTTAGCAATTTTAAATTGATGGATGTACCCTGAAATATTAGCTATTACTGTAAAATTCTATTAGATGTCCATCGCTTTTAGAGTCTTGGGTGAAAACTATTGAAAGATTACTCAAGACAGGGAATAATGTCATTATCAGGATAACATTTCTAAAAAGCAAATAAAGGTATTGCTTGTGAGACTGTTCTGAACATTTTTTTTAATAGCTTCAACTCTTGCGAGACAACCGATCGGAAAGAGGGCACAAGAAAAACAGCTCTGTAAAAACAGCTAGCAGGTAAGTTAATGCTGAATTTGTGAACTTCTTAACTCTCAAATTTTAATATAAGAAATGATACCATTCTTTTGGGGTATTATCAGAGGTCTTCTGGTTTTTTGTGATTTACTTCCAATAATATCTTTTATATGGTATTATCTTTGCCTAAAATATGGGTATTAGACTTTATTGGTGACCGTACCCAACTACACTTACTAAACTTAATCTCTTTAGTAAACATCAGAATTAAAGGTGTGCCAAAGTAAGGTTTATGCTTCTGGCATGTAAGTTAAGTGCTGAAAATGTATTAAATTGCCATTATGCATACATGCTTTTGAAATCAAGAAGATAAATACTGTAACACTTAAACTGTTCTTATATTTTGACAATAAAAATTTCATTGTGAAGACTTACTAAAAATGAATCTAGTTTCTCCTCCAGCTTCTTTCCTGCCCTTCAAAAGACAAAAAATCCAACACTGAACTGATGGGCACTGGTTTAGGAGTTTGTTCCTAGAGGGTTTTTTATGTACATTTTACCTGCTGAATCTATTCTGCCAAATAATTATTTTAATTCTAGTATTTTTTAAAATGAGAAACTATAGAAATGTTTCCATTGCTATGTGCACAACACATTTACACAATTTTTATGTTGTTCTGTAAAGATGACAATGTACTATCAAATTACTTTTTTCAAAAAGTTATCATAGATTTATACCGTCATGTAGTACTATGGTTTTGAGTAAGACAATTGTCTTTCAGTAGGTCTTTAGTATATATGTGGTCATCCTGAAAAAGGTATCTAAGGTTGTTAAATACTTTAATATTGTTAAATGCTTACTTTGATGAATACTTAGAAAGGGAGACCAATACTTCTTTCTAAAAATATGCATATTAACTATGAATCTATTTCATTGTGTACAAGTTGTGGTTACATGCTCTGAAACATCGGTTATGCAAGTGTTGGTCATTCATCTTCAGAAATTGTGGTCATCTTTGTCTATAAAACCTTTTATATTAAAGCCAAAAAACTTTTGAAATTTTCTGCGTTTGTTTTCTGGAAAATGCACTTGTTAAATCATATTTTTACTCAGAATTTTAGAATGGGTTCACTTTAGGTATGAATTTTCACTATAAATGCACTCTTACTATCAGGCTGCGTACATGAAACAGAGTATAAAGTGAGCAGTAAAAAACAGATTATATTTAAAGTCATTTTAGGATCTTTTTTATGCGGTAGCAATGTAAAGCGTTGTCTGAGGAATTCGGGATCATAACTTACTTTTTTTTATTTGGACCAGTGAAGTTCTTGTGAAGTGATTGCTACCTACACAAGCAGGTGGAATAGAGATTTTTAAAATAGTGTTAAATACCTAAAGTGATCTTCAGCCTCTCATCGTGTCCAATCAGCAGTACGTTAGTAGACTGTTGTCGCAATAAACATCTGGCAGGGTTGTGTGGAAGCAATAGGTGGTAAATCCAAGACAGAAGACTGACATTTTCTGTAAAATATACGTAATATTAAAGTAAGACTTACATAAACCATTATTATGATATACATAAAGCCACAGTATATTATCATAGTATAATACACTTAGAAACAGCAGTGTCACCTCCTAACATCTCCTGGTACCACCATCTTTATTTTCAAAGGCTTTTTCCTCCAGATGGAGTTAGGTTATTTCAAAATAGTTATTTGTGCATTTTCAGAAAACTGTTTTCTTTGCCTTTACTGTTAGATCTTTAAAGTGACTTGAAGAGAAGTTCTCAAACTTCTGTGAAAATGATATTTCTAACAGGCCATCTGCTGTCTTAGAATCAAGTCATATACATCTTATTTACAAGACATATATTGAACAAATTTGAACATTCTTGCTACAGTTTAGCTGCTGAAAATAAGAACTTGATTGGCACCACGTGCAAACATTTTTTTCTCTCAGGCCAATAGCATGTCTGGTGACTATGTTCTTCTTATAGTTTGAGTGTTCTGTAACCTAGTATTTTGCTTTTTATCGAAAGCTGTTACAACCAAAATCAAGATTGATTTTCAGATATATAGGAAACGTTCGTCTCCTCGTATGTTCGTAGTACCTGTCCTCATTTGATTCAAGACAATTCCTCTGGTATTCTGTTCCTTACAAATAAAATTCATGGTGCGTAGTGACATATATCTGATTTATCTGTGGTTAATATTGAAGGTTGATTTTGTTATGACTTAATTTTAACTTATCATGTCTACCAAAAGGGTTAATCTTGTTTTCACTAGGCAATACAGAAAAGGAGAATGTTTCTGCTTAACAAGGTACCTATAGAAATTACTGGTTTAGTAGCAAATATTGTTCACAGAATTAATAGTGAACATCACCTTAGTTGCAAATGTGTGTCTTCATTATTGTACATGAAATCTTGAAATGGAAATCTGTCATTTAGATTTTTGCGTGTGCCCAAATACTGTAAAAACCACTAAACTACAATGATACCAATCGAATGTTACAAGGTTAAGTTACAGAATTAAGTAACGTTGTAGTAAATCTTTCATTATTTGTGTACTACATGCATATGCACTTAAATCTTTTGTTGAATGCAAGTGTTTACTCACACCTGAAAGTCTGAAGCTTTCTAAAATTGACTTTAAATTAGCTCTTGCCTGGGTTAAACTATTACAGTTGATACACTAAGGCAATTCAGATGAGTAACCCCCTTAAAAAGAAGCATACAAGAGGTAACAGTTGTGACCTTATAGTGTCTTCTTGTTTTTTACTAAATGCGGTGATACAACAGCAACAGTTGGTGAGTATTGGACATTCTATAAAATTATTGTACTTACCCAGAACACAGTTTAATCTGCTTTTATTGCAAGACTGAATTTCTCTGGGTCTGTCTTTGTATAGTTTTCACACAACTATATTTCTTATTTTCTTTTTTGTTTGCGGTTCTGGAAGACCTTTTTTCTGTTTTTCATATGTATATGAGATATGTGTATACTCACATTTTTCTATGCTTCCCTTGACTTTTCTTACTTCTTTTGGATGACTGAACACACTTCTTGTGTCAGCATGTAGACAATATGTAAATACTCATATGACATTAGGTCAGTGACTTATCGAATAATTTACTCTTTAAATACATCAGAAAGGTGTGGAGCTCTAAGCATGGCAATGGTCTGCAGCTCTGTCTTTGTGGTGGAATAATGCTGATGCTTTCTGAGTGAGCTTTGCTGTACTGGGTTGGTTGTATTAGGCTGCTTCTGTCAAAATTAGTACCAATGAGCCAATCCTATATAAACTAACACAAACTTGTACGAGTGGCAAGATAATTAGATTGTTGAGAACTGTTGATATGGCTACTGATGAACCAAATATTAAGGAAGGGGACAGTCCTGCACCACAAAACTTAGAATCTGGATAGATTATATTACACTGATACAGTTCAACACATGTGATCTTTGTGTTGTGTATTTGACACATTCAAGTATATATATCTATGCTACCTTTACAGATAAGCTTTAATCTACAAATATATAGTTTTGTCATTATTATTTAAATCATGTAAACGGTACTAAATAATACTGGTTTAGAAGCTGCATTTATTTCTCCCGTATAGCCTTGAAAAAGTTCTCTGTTTACATTCTCTCTCTGCATTAGGACAGGAACAGTCCCCTCCCCAATCCAGCTACACGGCTTGAAGGTGTTAATTCTTCCAGCTGCTTGTTTTCACCCTCTACTCTTTTGCCAGTAAGGAAGTTTTTTTGTCTGCATCTTTTGATACACTTTGTGCAAAACCAGCCTGGTTAGTTCAACTCACCTATTTAAATTAAATTGGCTGGGTTTGTACAAACCATATTAGGGAGTGCTCACATGATTTCTTCCTCCAGCAGAGCTGTGGAGATGATAATCTCCAGCAGATGTGTGATAACAAATAGCTTGGGATAGTAATGTCTTCATCTGGCGCAGTTGTTAGCAGACCAAATGTCTGTCTGTAGCCCGAGGCTGTGGGCAAACAATTGAACATCATTGAGTTATGGCGATGTTAACAAGTTGCTGCTTGGCAGCTGAACTGCCATAGCTGATCATGTGCCCACTGTTTGCCTGCTCTCATCATGAGATAAAACACATTTTCTTAACTCACCTTTGTAAAATTTTATAAAAATGAGTTCTACCCAAAGAAGATTCCCTAGGGCTAGGAGATTCATTTGGTCAGCTGTGGAGACAGCACTGAATGATATTTTGCTGAGCTGCTATAATGTGATTTTGAGCATGTGTTAAATATATGGATGGCTTCCATCACACAATTGTCTGCTTGTCTCTTAATATTTAATGTATTTATGCTCACAATACCCTATGAAGCTAGCAAGTACTTTTATCCTTATTTGACAGAAAAACCAGAATGCTTAAGCAATGTAATATTTTGCCTTTGGTCATACAGTCAATGCCATAACTAGTTAATTTATGCTGTAATCTAGAAACAAAACAACAGAATTGCAGATTGGGAAAACAGCAGACTACTAAGTAAGTTAAACTTGTATAATTTTCCTGCACTATACATAATGGTCTTGTGTCGTTTTTTTTTTTACAGTGTGCTTCTGTTAAGTATCAGTAATTATTTTATCTACATACTTATTTTTCCTTATTATACTGCAAGTGGAATTAGACACATGCATGAAATGAGAAACTGATAAGAAAACAGTGCCAGAACTCTTGCCATCTACCAATTTTTTTGGTCATATCTTGATAATTGCATGTTGGCTTTCCACACTCAAATGTTGGAGCGGGTCCAGAGGAGGGCCCCAAAAGTTATCAGAGGGCTGGAACACCTCTCCTGTGAGGAAAAGCCGAGAGGGTTGGGGTTGTTGATCCTGGAGAAGAGAAGGCTTCAGGGAGACGTTATTGCAGCCTTTCAGTACTTAAAGGGATCTTATAAGAAAGATCAGGATAAACTTTTTAGCAGTGTCTGTAGTGACAGGACAATGGGTAATGGTTTTAAACTAAAAGAGGGTAGATATAGACTGGATATAAGGAAGTAATTTTTACAGTGAAGATAGTGAGGCACTGGAACGGGTTGCCCGGAGAGGTGGTAGATGCCCCATCCCTGGAAGTATTCCAGGTCAGGCTGGACGGGGCTCTGAGCAACCTGGTCTAGTGGAGATGTCCCTGCTTACTGCAGGGAGGTTAGACTAGATGACCTTTGAAGGTCTTTTCTAATCCAAACTGTTCTATGATTCTGTGCTCCATCAGAGATCTTTAAAAGAAAAAAAAACCAACACTATTTGTAATTCTTGTGCAGTTCAGTCCTGGCTTAAAAGGAGGCTAAGTCATACTCATAAAAATGATTTCAAAGTGGAGTAGAATTATGCAAGTTAGGTTTCAGCTAGCTACTGATGCTGTGTTAACAATCTAGTCAACGTAGCAGCAGCTTAGTCTGCAGTAGGTAGCCACTTCTTGTGGCTGCAAAGTAGACCATAGCTTGAGGTACCTTGAATATTTCTTTAAAAATCAGCGGGAGCCACCTATTCTGCCATTACTGCAATGTGAAAGGAGGGCTGTGTGCCGGTCGTCCAATGATCACCTGTAGCTGCTCTGTTCTTAGCTGGCAAGAAGTCTTTGAAGTCTGCTCCTGCCATTGTAAACAGTACAGACTGAAATACAAGTCTTTGCACATGTGGAGGAGACTTTCAGGAAAGCAAACTCTGGAAGTAGTACAAGAAGGATTACATAAAGGAAGAATGTCAGATGCTGCTAAATGGCGATGTGTCAATAAAAACCCAGAACATTAGTCAAAAATTCCACATTTCCTGCCCTTTCCCTGCTTTCCCTAGTTGTTCTCAATCCGGTTTAAATATGTGCCTGGTATTGGTACAAGAGGATGACTCTCCAGCATTTTCACTTTTTATGACTAACAGTATTCTCTATGAAACAGTATTTAAAGAAACCTCCTGAGAAAAAAACTACACCAAACGTGAGGAGATCTTTTCAAGAGTGTACTATTGCTTTGGTTAGAAATATGACTTTCTCTCCCTCCCAGTTTGGAAGGGAAACCTGTTTTTGTACCTTTGTACAGCACTTGTTCATTTTCATCTGATGATACAGACCGTAGTACTTCTTTACACAGATGTGACAAATAGCATTACAGCTGGTCTTCATTTGATCTTGTAAAGAGACAAAGACGTGCAAGGATTCTGCCTGCTCCCTCTTTCCCACCGTGTCATCTGTTGTTTGGGAAAGACTCCTAATTTGCAGCAGATACAAAACTATTTGTCGAGTTGCAGGTTTGCCAAAAATAAATGAAACCATTAATTACTACATTTTTTGAACAGCTGTTAATGGATTGGGATAAGAAAACTGTACATTAGACTACTGGTTAATTACAAGAACTGTAATTGTTTAATGTGGCTTTTGTGGAATGAAATTATAATACCAGAGGAGGTAAATTCAGCCAATTTTTGCAAATTATACATGAAAAAGTGCACATACTTACACTGCAGTAAAGCTAAGGAATGCATAGCTGTTTTACTGGGTGATTCACTTCTGCCGTCACATGAACATGTATTCCCAACAAAAATACTTTAAAAGAAAGTAATATTTAAACAAGCCTTTTAATTCAAGTGTAAAATTATTACTAGTAGTAAGTTGATATCTTGTAACCCCAGAGCTAATAGTGCAGGAGATTCAGATATAACATTAAAATCCAAATGTGTTTACATCATTAGACATTAACAACTAAGCAGTTTTATCTCCTCTTTGGAGTGCCATGAAGCAGTAACTGTACCATTACGTTTGGTGCTTAATAATATTTGCAGTTCCAGATTAAATTATGTGGATATTTGAGGACACATTGCCTTCCTCCCTTGCAGTCACCCTCAGGGATAACATTATTCCATTAGTTTGGTGTTTTTTCTTCCCTGGGAAGAATAAAAGATGGTGCCATTTTGGAAGAGAGCAATTCCTTATTGAGTTTTCTATAATTTGACCTTATTTTTAAGATCCTAAAAAGATTTTCATTTGGGGGACGGGGACGGGCGATGCGGTTTGATTGTTATTTCAAAATGTAGTATGTGATGCTTTAATTTTACGGAAATCTTCAAGCCTCAGTATAGGTTCATGGATAGATTTAAGTATCCCTTGACAAAATGAACATTAGTCACTGAGTGTCTTAAAAGTACTGTATTTTAATTCAACTTCCATAAGAATATTTTCAAAAGTTGCAGAATTTTTTCATGCTCTGTCTAGAAAATACATTTTTCTGTATAGTCTGAGCAGTTTCATTGCATCTTTAATGCAAAACTAGTTAAGTACAAAACCACAAGCTGAATTTCATTGTTATTGCACTAAAATCTAATATACTGTATAATGTTGTACATAAAGAAGCTGCTAAATGACACTGAAAATTTGTAATTTAAGATTGAATTCCAGGTACGTATGTTAACCAACAGGAAGTCAACTAGTCCTGATTTTAAAATATATGTAGTAAAAAAAATCAGATAACCTCTAAAAATTATGTACTTCGGGATCCTCCTGATATACCATCTGAACTGAATTTTCCCCTGAATGAAGTGATAGCAAATTTCTCACTTTCAAATACCTGAATGTTAGCACATGGTACACTTGTTTCTCACACTCCACTGCATTAGAATCTGTCACTGATTTTTTGCTCGATTTTGTGCTCCAAAGCTCAAGCTTTACTTGTCTCGGCTTACTTGTTAAAATGCTAATGGCATAAGGATAAAGTTAGTTTGGGCTTCAGAGGTGAGAAGACCATTCCTGCTGTTTAAGGTCTGAGCAGGAGCTATGCGCAGTAATTTGCACTGTAGTTCCACAAAGTATTTAACGTATTGTTAAGCAACATGACAATCAAAAGAGGTCATTTTGCATTTTGTTTTTCTGTTCTTATTGTAAATTAAACTGAGCAATTTTTACATGGAGTTCCTACTAAGCTTAGAGGAATCCCTGGGTGTCATATACCCAAAGCAGCGTCGACTGATGCATATTAACTAAAATTCTGAGTCATAGGCCCAGTGACTTCTATCTAGACTGTGGTTTTGTTTGAGGAGAGAAAGAGTTTAGAAGAAAATTTGAGTAGTTTGTTCAAATTTCATAGAATTTTCATGTTTATTTTCTTTGTTGATATTTGAAATTGTGATCATTTATTATAATAATACTTTTCAGTGTATCTGGACATTAATGTTTGGTAACTGTCCTAGCCAAAAGGAAGAAGAGGACACTGTTCAGCATCCTCATTTTTGGATTTGGGATTTTGGCTCCTGTTAAGTTCTTTGGGTATATGTATATTTAGAATTTTTAAGATCACTAATAATACAGAGCAGGAGGACATAAATGAAGTTTTTACTATTATAGAATTTTGAAACTAAAATGGACAAAAATGCAGTTAGTGTTTCTATAACTTTCTCTTACCTGCTCTCCTTTGTTATTAGAAAGTCAAATTTTGCATTCACTCCTACATATGCAGACCCCTTGTACTCAGTGGAGTTGCATGACAGTTACCAAGTGGAATGGGTGCAGAGTGTTAGGAAACATAATGTGCTTAATCGGATTATTGACTGTATTAGAACTGTACTGTCTTGGCCAGACAATTAGATTGTTTAAAGTATTGTTTCTCAAGCGTAGTATTAAAAACAGGGAAGCAGAAGGGACTAAGGAGGAGAATGATGCTGAGGTCCAGCTGCAGAGCTGTTACTTTCTTGGAACCAATTGCTAGGCAGTAGGTTAAAACTGACCGTAGTGTTTGTAATGTGACAAAAAGCTTCTGGATCAGTGGTCCAGATCTAGGTCAGAATGCTTGACTGAAAATCATTACGTTGTGATGGCTGTTTATCTACAATAATTGAATTATTGGTCTGTTAAAGTGGACCAAATGCATTCCGATTGGCCAGGCTTGCTCACCTTCCCAGTACAGAGGTAAAGAAAGAAACTGTTATGCAGGCTGAGTGTTTCCAACTTGAGAAGGCATTTTCCTTGTTCCATTTCTAGAGCTACTATGTTAGATACTTGTGGGTTTTTTATGGTGTTGCTTCTTGCTCTGTACCTGTTTTGAAAGTAAAGGATTTTGAGTATGATGCTAATGTTTGAAGTAATCTAACCTAACTCTGTGTGTGATCCAGAACTATATAGGTAGGATGTGTTTTTTAAAGTCTTTTTAACAAAAATAGATTTGTCCTGCACTGACTTTATTTAGTGAATATCATACTTAGTAAACAAACATGGCCAGAAATAGCTGGAAGAAACAGTGTAGCTGAGTAAGCTATTGAGTCCTTCTGTGGAAGTATCTGTTCAAGCCCATGGTTATTGCTCAAGTCATAAAGATATTTTCCAGATCACTTCAGAATTGGATGAGAGTCCATCTCTTTTGAATATCAACAATGTTGTCACAAGATGAAGAAGAAACAGAAGAATGTTTGCTTTAGAATTTTTGAAACAGTATTGTCCTCTAACAGGAGGATATTCTATTACTGCAACCTGTTTTCAAACTATATTTCGCCATTACACACATGAGCATTATTCATTTTTATCACATGTTGCTTGACTTAAAACAATATTGGAACTTGCTGTCAAAAATATTTAGAAATATTATGAATTAATATAAAATTTATATTCTGAATGAGTATAAATATTAATTTCCTTTCTTGAAAATGTGAAATCATGTCATTTGTTGAAGAAAACTGTAGTTTTAGCTATTTAATTTTTAACAGAAGTGGATTTTTTTGTTTTATTCCCTCAGCGTTCCTTGGTGACTTGTTTGTACACCAAGATATTGGTTTGGATTTGCCTTTGTGTAATTCATATACTTTTGATCAATTCCAACTCATGCCCAATTATATTACACTAAATTAACATAATTCAACAGATGTTGATATTTAAATGTTTTCTGGCATTCACATCTTGGACAGCTGTCTTAGAGCTTGGGGAAAAGGCAAACATTTAGAGTTAAATGCTGAACATATGCTTAAATTACTAATTAGAAACAAGAAAAAACAATGCATTATCCTTTCTGAGGGCAGTAGGCCTCTACCACATAATGTTTTCTAGAGACTCAATTCACATTTAAAGTAGGTAAGTGACTTGAGATTGGGTGTCAAAACTTATGCAGTGATCTAAGCTTTTGTTTTCCATTGTGTCTGCTGTACTTGTGCCAGTGTGGAGTTGAGTGTGTAGATATGTAGAGTTCAGGAAACTTTTGGACGTCTGCTGTGTCTGAATGACACTTAGAAGTGCTGAAAAATATAGCAGAAAGGAACATATTAGGGAGTAGTATTAGGTGATGAGATAATCTGATGGGGCCAGGGGAAGATTGTATTCTTCTCATAATAGGATTGCACTAGGACTTTCAATAATACAGGTATATCAGTCACCCTTGTGTTTAAAGTTATACAGTGAACAGATTGGCATAGGATGAAAGGAGTTTGACAGAGTTGCGTGCTTTTATCACATCTGTTTGAGATTTAGTAAGAGGAGAATAAAGTGCGTAGCGCTTGTGGTTAATGTAATGGTTTTTGTACTTGTGAAGGCAGATGAAGCAATCTGTTGTATAGATTATGTCATTCTTTAGACAAGTCTGAAGAGAAGCTTTACTGTTTGTAAAAGATGTAAAGGAATCAAATGTAGAACTGATTTCACCTGAATGGTGTCTGAGAAAAGTGATACAAGAAGAAATATATACTCAGCTTCATAAGCATTAAAAATTAATATATATGTTGCATATGCTTTGTATTTCATTATTATATTGCCAGTTCTTTAGCACTGAATGAAAAGTTTCTATAAAGAATTTTAATGTATTTTGTAGACAAGACTAATTTCCAGCAGTCTTGATCTACCACTCTTAAGAGAGAAATCCTGTCAATGCTCCAGTGTTGGGAGAGGTGGGAGTATTCTTTCTACAACTTTCAGAAAGTTATTATAAGGGAATATGTATGCATTTGTGAATTATGTCACATATTAAAAACAAAAACAAGCAAACTATAAAACAAATTTTTAAGTTTCTGATTTCCAGGCCTCTGGACATCTCCTGATACTACATATCATCAGTGCTGCTTTTGTACGTTCCTTAAAAGCCATGAAATCCTTATAATTCTCTGCAAGGGTTTGATGGAAGTAGAGGTGGACCTCATGTACAACCTGAGCATGCGATCTCAGTCTGCAACTTGTGGAGATCTAGGAAGGTACAATAAGAGTTAAAGTTTATCCAAGCTCGCTTATTTAAACAGTGCTAATGGATGCAATTCCATTGGCCACCAGGTACAACAGTGTCTGCATTTTAAGCCATGTAAGAAAAGAGATAATCTGTACTACTGGTCCATTCTGTGTAGGGATATGAGAACCATTTCTGTGATGTTTCTGTGTAAAAGGTACTTGAATAATGGGAGGTTTGCTCAGACTGTTCCTTGGTTTTATAAAGTTGAGCTGTTGCACACATTCCATTTTTTCTTAATCATATTGGCTTGCTTTTCTGTTACACAGTTGTGAGTTGTTTTTTCATCTTTAACTGCTGCTGTGAACATTGCTTTTTCGCATATTTCCTACTCAGTTTCAGTTTATAAGAAAATGTCCAGTCATGTCAAACTTAGCGAGTCATGGTCCTCACTGCATTCGCTCTTCAATCATACCCATATTCATATCTCTTTTGTATCTATATTTGTATCTATATTTTAAGACTGAAGACTGCCACTTTCAATTTGATTTCCCCTTCAAAATAATTCTCTCAAGTCCCTGCTGAAATGCAAACCAGTCAACTTTTGCCTTACTGTAATCTCCTGTGAAATAAGTTCACTTACAAACTTTTATCAAGCCTCTCCGTTAGCCGAAGCATTCAGTGGTGATAAACTTGCAGAGTTCTACAGCCATCTGCAGGAGTGCGTTGATACTGTGGCCAAATGTTGTGTCACTGCTTATCGCGGTTTTGTTACTCGGATGAGAGAGATGTTAATTGGAGTATAATGGGTAGGCAAGTATTGAGCATTACCGATTCAGCTAATTGTGATATAGAAATGGGGCTTCTTAACAACGTTATTGCATCATAATAGTATGCAGCATAGAATTTTTCCAAGTAGAGTACAGATATGTAATAAATACTGTTAAACAAAAAATACACACCCTTCCGTATGTGCCCTAGTTTAGTAATCAGTACTTCTATGCATTTTTGGCACAAGCAGAACATAAAACCATCACCTCTGTTACTTACAAGTAATCTTAGCAATGTCATAGTATTGTCTGGTAAATGATTTGACAGTAAGTGTGCTAAGGGACAAAATTAAGTTTGCCTACAATGATGTTTTAACCGTCGGCAAAGTTACAGTGCACCAACAAAAGCGACTGTGCTGGTATGAAATAAAGCATTGCAGCTTGCAAGAAAGGTGACAGCTGCAGCAGACAGGCAGAGTGAAGTAATCAACAGACATGTTGTTACAATGAGACATATAAAATAAACATGCAAACATTTTGTATTTAATACACTAGTACCCAGAGTTCCCCTACCTGAGTACAGTCTCGCTAGTTTGGGCTATCATACTAGTCCGTAGGAAGCTACCTGCTAGATCATAGAATGTGGAACACAGTCTTCATTGCATCTTTCTGAAGAGACTGTGGAACAATTACTGATTTTGAATAGGGTTTTTTAATTTGAGGGAGAGGGGATTTTTTGCATTTTGGTGGGGGTTTGGAGTTTTGTTTTGTTTTGTTACACGTGGGATGATAGTGATTACAGAAGCATGTAATCAGCTAGAGAGCTGGAACTCATGTTCAGGAATATCTGCTGTCCTACACTCATTGTATTGTCCTTCTCAGTGACTGAAATGGTGAACTCAGAACTGCAGTCATGGCAAAGGTAATAACTACTAGGGAAAGAGTTAAGAACCACTTTGTGTGCCCAGTTGCTCAGAAGGTGGATTGCAGTTAAAGCAGTGCGTGTATAGATTTCCCCCACAGAACAGACATTTATTTGGGGAATGTAACCAAATGGTGCATTGACTGCCAAGGTCAGGGTAGATAAAAATCTGATATAGCCTAATACATATGTCTTAGAGAGGTGGACATGTGTAACTGCAGAAAAGGCACTCATCAAAAATATTTGCTTATAGAGCTATGAAAATTGCAGAAGAGATGAGACTGTGTTGCATAGGCATGGATAGAAATGTTTGGGGAGCTTAAGAAGACAATTCTAGGCATGTTACTGTAATAAGGGCAATTGTCTTGAAAAAAGAAACGGTAGAGACTGCAGCTATTGAAGAAGATAAATTTTCTATCAGAGTGCATGTTTGTCACAAGAATGCATAGACGCTTGTGAATTGCTTTACATGTCATTGCTTATATAAAAGTATTTGCTGTATCAATACTATTTTTATTGTGTTTATTATTTGTTATTTCACTGGCTTTTTATTGTTACTGCCTTCCCAGTCTGTCTTCATTTTTAAGGTTTTTATTTACCGCATAGAAAGGAGAATCTAAACACTGTGCAAGATGAAAAAAACCACAGAAATTGACAGTGGCTTTTCCAGTGTTTTTTTTTTAATACGTTGAGGCATGACACAAAAACAAAAAAAAAAATTCTTGGCATGCTAGTGTAAGTTCACACCAGCCTGGCTTTTGCAGCCCTCTTATTTTCCTCTGCCACAACTTTGCCGCTGCTATGACACTTGCAGGCCCGCTCGGCCGTGGTGCAGCTGATGCCCTGTCCATGCTCATATTTTTCTTATTGACAGTGAGTGTTCTTGCCAAACGCCAGGGACCATAGTCACATCTGTTTGTCTCCCAAGCTTGTCTGAGGCTGCTTGGGAACACTTTTTATCCAGAGGGCAGCTTTAACTAGGCCTAATACTCTGAAAAGCCTCTATTTGTAAATGCATACAATGAGGCGACAAGTTCCTGTTGTCTTTCCTTAAAAATTATTGCATTTGACATTGCTTGCTCCAGTCCCTGTCACCAGCACGTCAAAAGCCAAGTTTTCAGGCAAGGTGGTCTTAACAAGTTTGATTTTTTCCCTAACAAAACGCCGAGCTTCCCTCCAGAGCACTATTTATAAATGATAGCTGGAAGCAAGCTGGGGGTAAGTAGAGAGAAGTCAGGCAAATAGCTTTCTTCCCTTCTGTAATCCGCTCTCTTCTGATTTAGTGCTAAGAAACATAATGCTGAACTTTGCCTGATTGAGGGTCAGAGTTCTCCCTAGTTTATAATACCCCCATTACAAGCATTTCATAAGGTACTGTGCAGCTTCAGAGTAGTACTTCATTTTGTCTAATCTGCCAGTTCCAGAGCAGTGATACTGCTTTGTATGCTCTTCTTTAAAAAAAAAAAAAAAAAAAAAA
>Ga0065711_1033238_pt1 | contig 25867 bp, 17 predicted proteins | sample Hoacrofraction12_FD_59098 | JGI IMG/M metagenome (GOLD analysis project Ga0065711, IMG submission 59098) | Hoatzin crop microbial communities from Cojedes, Venezuela - Epithelial fraction 12 v2 (version 2) | ecosystem: Host-associated > Birds > Digestive system > Esophagus > Crop | place... | reverse complement strand
AGGTCTTGAATATCTCCAGAGAAGGAGACTCCACAACCTCCCTGGGCAGCCTGTTCCAGTGCTCCATCACCCTCAGAGGGAAGAAGTTCTTCCTCATGTTCAGACGGAACCTCCTATGCTTCAGTTTGTGCCTATTGCCCCTTGTCCTGTCGCTGGGAACTACTGAAAAGAGTCTGGCCCCATCCTCTTGACATCCACCCTTGAGATATTTATAGGCATTTCTAAGGTCCCCTCGCAGCCTTCTCTTCTTCAGGCTGAACAAGCCCAGTTCCCTCAGCCTCTCCTCATATGAGAGATGGTCCAGACCCCTCATCATCCTCCTAGCCCTCCTCTGGACTCTCTCCAGTAGCTCCTCATCTTTCTTGAAGTGGGGTGCCCAGAACTGGACAGAGTACTCCAGATAAGGCCTCACTAGGGCAGTGTAGAGGGGAAGGAAAACCTCCCTCGACTGGAAAAAAAGCAAAGTGTGAGAAAGGGTTACGAGGAGCTTTGTCTGGAGCCACTCCAGCTTGGCTCAGGAGCTTCACAGCCCTCACCTTGGTCCTTGCCTGAAGAACAGTGGAGGCATGTTTTGCCTAGCTGTGTACCTTGCTGATTTTGACCTGTCCTTGCTCACTTGGGTTTCTGGCTTGATGTTGGAGCAGTCCTACCACTATAGATTTGCCTGGACATCACTGGGCTCTCAGCTGACCAGGATCACCTGTTCTACTTGAGGGCTTGTTCTTCTTGTTTGAGGGCTGTGAGATGGGTCCTGAGTCAGTGAATACCCTACCCAATTGGCCTTACTGTCCTCCCAGGCTCCTGGTGCCTCTGCTCCTGCAGCGAAGCCTCACTCTTACAGCTCTTGAACAGTACTGTGTTCTGGACTAAGGGTCATATTTATTCTGCTCTGCATTATGAACAGAATAATTGTTCTAGAATAAAATCACTGTGATGGCCAATTTCTTCTTGTAGACTAGATCTAAAAGGATTTTCTACTTTTAGAACTGGAGATTTGATGGGGGTCAGTGTCCCTAACCTGGCAAATCCTTTTCAGTATGGAAATGACATGTAGAGAATTAGCAATAGAGTTGTGTGAAGCATTTGCAATGAAGCCAGACAGCACAAAATTGACCTCTTTGGGGATTTCATTAAGAAGTCAAAAAAATAGGCCTGTGTTGCCAAGAGTTTTCCTAGTGTTTGCTGGCATGACGGGTCAACCTTGCCACCTTGTGTTTTGCCTTGCAAGTCAAGCAGTGCTTGCAATTTCTTGTGGCTTTTATGCAATGTCAGATATAAAGTGTCTTTACTACATTTTTGCTTTGAATTGCTGAACAGATTTCAACCAAACACTTAGAAGAGAGAAAGTGAGTTTAAGTAGCTTGAAATTGAAGGAAAAATTGGCAAGAATGTCACTGGAGAAATATCAGAATGTTTCTTATAAAAAGTACAAAAAGCAGTCAGTATTTTATCAAAGAGAGTGAGCAGGATAGCTCAGGTGACTACTAGTCTGTTCCCTGATACCAGTGAAAGCAGAATAATGGAAATGGTTGTATGGAATTCAATTAATAATGAGTCGAAGGATCAGAATATATTTAGTGCCAGCCAATACAACCTAATGGAAAATAGGTCTTGTCACAAAAACCTAAATTCATTCTTTGATGACATTGCAGGTTTGGTTGAAAAAGAACCTATGTAGACATAATGTGCTTAGAGTTATGCCAGGATTTTCTGCTTCCTGCAGTAAAAGAAATATAGCGTTGAATTATGTCAAGAAGGTGCACAGTAAATGAATTCTAATTGGCTGACATTTGAAAAAGTAGCTGTCTATGGCAAACCATCATCAAAGACAGAGCTTACTGATAGAGTTGTGCCAGGATCAGTGTCAAACCTAGTTCTACAGAACAATTTTGCCAGTGATTCTAAATACACAATTACTAATGATAAAGTTTTCCACAAAGTTTAGTGGAATAATAAATAACAATGAGAAGAAGGCATTCAGGCAGAGACATCTGCTCTGCAACACCCATGGTTCTGATTAGCTTATTGAAAGGAAGACTCAAGGTGGGTTGATTAGATTGCAAACAAATCTTCATGGGAAGAAGATGATAAATCCTAAAAAGCAGTTTAATCTGGGAAAGAAGAGTAAAACAAAAATCAATAATAGAACATTTTAAGTCAAGCAAATTCAAATTAGAAATATTAGGCATAGACTTTCAGTAGTCAGCTTGATTACCATTGAAATAAATTGCCAAGAGAAGTATGTTAGTCAAATACATCTTCCCAGATTAAGTGTAGAAGTAATCCATAGTATTTTATAACATATAGGAAATCTGAAAAGATGTTCTAATGTTTCCATAAACACAATAAATCTCACAATGTTGATCAATCATACCTAAAATTGTAACTGTCTAAAAAATTTCAGATGTGTTCTGAAACTCCTCTGTGTAGATGGCAGATCAAGTCTAAAGGGTTCGTATTTTGCTCTCACTGAGCAACCTTCTCCATGGACAGGAGTGGCCATCCTTGGAGATGAGAACGAAGAGCTGGGTTGCGTGGACCAAAACCCTTTTAGTCAGATCTTCTGCCAAAAGAATGCAAACATAGCCTAAAATTGTTTGCAGAAATTCTTTACCATCCTAAAGAAGACTTACATTATGTTTCTCTGTGCTTGTTCATGAAGATGATGTTTACTGGTAAAAGTCTGCGAGTTCCTTTTGCTGAGCCACAGTTCAAAGCAGTCAACAGGAGCTTATGATCTTTAGATCAGAATCTCAGCTAAGGAATCAAAACAATATGTATCTAATCTGATGTATTTTGACTGCAAAATATCTTGAGCTTACTCATACTTCTGCATGAACCTAACTTCACATATTTTAAGCATTTCCAGGTCTTTCAAAAATGACAGAATTGCATAAATCTAAGTGCGATAATAAATTCCATCATTAAAATCTTGGAGAGTATCAAGATCCATAATGGGACTTAGTAAAAATTTCTGAATAAATAACAACATAGTAAGAAGTTAACCTGATGAGTTCCCTGTAGACTTTCATGGAGCATTGGAATATGATGCATATTTAAGACTAAGATGAACACTCCACTGTTCTAGAGAACATCAAATTAGAAGGCTCCATTCTTTGCTGTGACATTAGAAACACAGTTAATACAGCAGATGCCAAAAATTTAATTTTTAGCAGGAAGACACCAAATTCCAGTAAGCAGCTACCCTGCAGGGTTTTTCAAAGTTTGAATATGTTGCACAATATATTCTACTTATAATTTGTATTTTTGCTGTTGTTTCTGATTTTCATAAGATCTCAGACAATGAAGGAATACAGATCTATTGTCTAGATGTTGATTCTCTGCTGGAACTTTTGTAATTTAAAGAAGCCACTGTAATCATAAAAACTCTGAAAAATGCAGTCTTGGTCTTTGGTCTTGTTATGCCTTTTAGGAAAGCCTAAAAGTCACAGGGGTCCTAGCAGTGTACAATTGGAACCTCTTTGGCACACACATTGCAAAAAACTATCTCCAAGGATTCCCTCATAAATTCCTGTGCCAACACCTGCTAATAGTAGGGTGCAGAAGAACATAACGGACTTTTAAACAGCCAGGGAAACAGCTGGCTCTTCTCTATGAGAAAACAGATGGAAATTTGGAGAACTGGTAGTGTGGTATGATTTCTAATGGATGGCCTTAAACTATATCTGAGTTAGAAGAAAGGTAAAACAGAGTCAAGCACTGCCAAAGCCTACTAGAAGCTAAACCCACAAAAATATTAGGATGGTTTTACTGGCACAGACCAAGGGCTCACTTAATCCCATGTCCTGCCTGAGCCTCAGAAGGCAAAAGTGCCATCCTGCCCACTGGCTGCAGGCATCCCCATGTCTGGGGCACGCAGCCGCTTTGTGTGGGGCTGCTTTAGCTGCTGCAGCCCTCTGTGCAGCAGCTGAGCTCCTGGGACTATGTTGGCAGGGGAGCCATGGTGAGATTCATGAGCGTCTCCAGGGTCTGCCTACTAAAATATACAGGGTAAACAAGTCCAGGATGTAGCACTTGAACCTTGCCTGTACTTGAAGAGGCTATTAAATGCAGGGTCAGAGAAACGTTGGTGAAGACCACCCTGCAGAACATGCAGAAAGTATTAAAGGCTTAGTTATTGTGTGGCCAAAGGGGTTGTCCCTCGGAAGGCAGTGCTGGAAGCAGTACCCACATATCCCCGGGGATCATATTGCATGTGAAGCCTCTGAGGTGTCAGGTTGGTACCATGTGTTCAAAGCATCCCAGAGCATGGCTTCTTGGAAAGCAGAGTAGACTCTAGTCTTGGTATTGTGAGTCGATAAGAACCTGGCATTATGAGTCGGTATGAACCTCCTTGTCTCAGACTGGAGATGGGCTACATAAGAACTTGTCATGACATAGAAAGGACACAACCAACTATCTCACGTTTGGACAACTAAAACCGTGAAGTTTCCTGTTGGCTGGACTTTACAAGACCAAGTATCCTTACTTATACTAACACTTTCCTTAGCATCAACTGCACTGGAGGGAGTGGGTGTCTTCTTTTCAGAGAATGCAGATCTTAATCCAAACATCAAAAAAAAAGATGTTTATTTATGGATACCTGTATATTGTACTTCTAGGCTTGCAGACAACATAACAAAAGCGGTCTGTTACAGCTTGAAAACTAGAATAATTAGAACAAAATAATAATGACTATAAACATGCCTGGGGAAGCGTGAGAACAAGAACAAAAACAAAAAAAGACTAAGACTAAGACTAAGAAAGACTGAGCCTCCAGAAATCTGCCTGTTAATATTCTCCTAGCTTCTGACTACTCTTATATTTGGGAGTATCTTGAGCCCACTGTAGTTTGTTTAGTTATCCTGAATGGATCTTTCTTCCAAGTGGATGTTCAGTTTCCTTTTGAAATCCTGTAAGCTACTTGCATCTACATACTCTTCAGACAGGAGTGCCATGGGTCTGCTACCTGTGGAGCAAAGAGCTGACACCCGGGATTTCCTTAAATGAAGGAAGAAATAAACCACTCAGAACTGACAGTATCTGAAATTACTCATGCATGACATCTGACATTTGATGACTTAGATAGTCCTGTTCCATTTGTTTACAAGCATATATAAGAACACCAACTTCTGTGATTCCTATCATGCAATGCAGCATTCATGGCAGCACCATGACTTCCTTAGTTTGGTAGGCTGCCTTAATTATAAATCTTCAGGAAATGAATTCTGCTGGAAGCTTTTCCAGCACCTTGCAGCCATCTTCACATTCAGCACGGTCAATGGACTTCAAGTTTTTTTAATCACAGAGTACTGTTTACAAAAAGTTATGCCCCCCTTTTACCTGCTTTTACTTGTCTCAGCCTGCTACATGGATATGTAGCATCTTTAAGAAATATTAATAGAAACCTTGGTTTAAAATGTTTTTGAAGTGTTGTTGAGCACTCTTTTTTCCTACATCTATATAATTATTTTCCTTCTGCTATCAGTGATGAAAATATGTTAAAATAAAAATAAAGGTCGACTTTGAAATTCTTGAAGGCTAGATAAGGACTTTGATACAGCACCTGTAGAAGTTGAGGTGATTTTTCTTTATTAATTTTTAAGCAACAGATTATTTCCTTCTGGGATACATGAGGATACTGTCTTCAAGACCTTGAAAAAAATTGTATGTTAGGTCTCATTAGTACTGTCAGGTAGCAAAATAACAATATGAGAAGTGGCTCATGAATGGGAATCTTTTTAAAGCAATTCCTTTGTTTCATATTTTAAAGGTTATTCTGAACAAAGAAAATGTGCAAACTGTGTCTTTCACAAAATGTATCAATATTGGAATAGGAGACTGCTTTGCAATTTAAACTAGAATAATTGGTCTGACAGGCCAGGAGGCCGTAGTAGAGACCTGGTCTCAGCTCAACTCTTACTGAATCCTGATTTGTTACCTGGAAAGGAGACCTCTGATTCAATATTGATTGCAGTCCAACAACCTTTGGACCCCCAAAGTCTCTTCAGGTCAGCAAACACAGTATATTACTGGAGTAGAATGAAGGAGTCAGCACACAGAGGAAGTGTTCCCTCTCCTTCTGTCACTGCTGCTTTTCTTGCTTGTGTCTTGAGACAGTGGGGAAATGAGTCCCTCCATTTTAAGCGTAACTGGTTCAGATATATCATGATAAAAGCATGTACAAAATCATGATTTTCTCTTCTGAAACACACAAATCTTTCATTTTATATTTCTATCTCTAGCAGCTATAAGGAAAAAAACCACCAACACCTGAACTGAACATAATCCAGGCTAAGTGATGAGAGCCTACTTGTTAAAAAGCAACTGGCAATTTTTCTAGTCTGATGTAATAACCCTTAAAGCAATCTAATCTTCAAATATATATTGTTAAGTCTGCTCTGAAACTCAGTTTTTACATTCTGTTCTCTCTAGTCTCATAAACGGAGGCAATCAGAATTGCTAGCAATCCTCAAAATGTAGGTCAAGATGTTTATATAATATGAAGTTGAAGATTCATTCTTAGTTCTTGGTAATAATAATTATTATTAGTCGGGATAATGAAATCATTGAGGTGTCTGATCTCATACCATTTGTTGCATAAGGCAGTTTAGGAATACTGCCATCTGTTATTATGTACTACAGTGATTAGAGACAGGCAAAACTGAAGTCCTCCTTTTCAGCAGTCTGGAGATCAGGAACATGAGTTGTCAAAACATACTGAGCAAAACAACCTGCATTAATATTCAAGTAAATAATTGCGTAGCATCTCAACACTGAGCAGCTAAGACTAAACAGCTCCAGAATATATAGCAGAATCTAATGAACAAACCCTTCATTTATGACAGTGCCATACACAGATATAATAGAGTTATGGGTAGGTATAACAGCAGTCTATTGTTAAAGAAAAAAAGTTAAAAAGAAGTTTTATTTCCTGCAAATTATTCAGAGAGTTTTCCCCTCGTCTATTTATCGAAAGATAGTTCTCTCTTAATTAACCTGTAATATAGCTCGATGGGAGAATGGGTGAATTTCTAATTTAAGTTTCAGTCGAGGGGAAATATAGCCCATATCCAAGTCTCTCCCCTGAGATAATTTTCACTTGCGCTAAAGGTGGGGGCTCCTTGCTAAGGTTTAGCCCAGCCTGAGTTAGGCTTTGGGCTAGGATAAGTCTAGAAGGGAGATAATCTCTAGAGCCCCAGTGGGAGTGGGGCTGCAAAGGGGTCACCCGCAATCTGTTTTCTGGGAATACACACCTCTTCTTTTTCCACATCACAGACTCAAGCTTACCAAGTCATTCCCACACCTGCGGAACAAGGCCTCACCCCACAGCAGTGCAGTGTCCTCTGTGCACAAGAATGTTCAAGGTGCTCGCTGCTATCCATCTCGCTACAGAGTCCCAGCAGAGACAGAGCAGCATGGCAGAAGATCATTAGCCACAATTTTTGTTTAGATGAAGGACTGCGCAGTGTTGTTATTACTGGTGAACTATCAGTTTTGCACTCCAGCTCTGTTTCTCCTAGCATCAACACTAACTGCCATGGGAACTCGAGCGCAGTTACTGCGTCACCATGGTTCTGTTAAGCACAGAAGGCTAAACCTGAACCAAAAGCATTGACTGGTGGAATGAAAGAAGCAAACCTTAGCAGATTTAGAGAATATTTCTTATGTATTTATTTCAATGGCTCAAATTTTCAAAGCAAGAGAATTTGTCCTGAAAACAGCATGGTTTTGGAACTACCTTTTCATTTATAAAATAGCACTTTCCCCTGAAATGCAGTCTTTTCCCATTTAAAACTAAATTTACTAGAAATTCTCCACATGACAATATTTTAGTACCTTCTGAGAGACTTTGGTTCTAGAATAAGGCTAGACTGTACTTACACACTAGGTTTTGGGGCAAGCACAGAAAATTATATCCAGCTTATAGTGCTACTTTATGCAGTCCTCAAAAAGCAGACTCACCACTATAAGTGCTCGGTTTGAATAAAGAGTTTACCTGTTTGGGGAGACCCTATTATGTTCCAAATGCATTGTTGGCCTGGTCATAGTCTCTTGATAATGAACTGCATAAAACAAGGATTAATTCATTGTTAACTGCTTTATCTCAAACTATGCAGACATTGCAAATTCATTTGCATTTCAAAGCAGGGATTTGCTCCAAATATTCAGATTGGCTTGAGAACACCTGCTTTTCAGATGCAGCAAATAACATATACACACTGTTTCTGAAAGGCAAGCTTCAATCTTATTACGAAATTCAGTATATCAGAAACTGAAGGATGGAAAAAGGCAATAGCAAATAAAGTCAATTTTGAAATATGTAAGCAGCATTCTGGAGAATTTTTTTTCTCTGTACTAATGCACAGGCATATATTGGAGCTTGAGGCTCTTGCCAGGGATTTCTGTTCCTTGGGTCACCTCAGCAGGACAGAAGCAACAGCAACAGGGGAGAAGTGTGGGGTTTACAGTGCTCCCACATATGACTGGCATCTCATTGTGGAGCCACACAAAGAGCAGCTGCAGAGGAAAGTAAGTGTGCTAGTTCCCAGCTCCTCATCTAGTTCATACATGAAGACAGCACATTAGAGGAATATGAAAGAAAATAAATGCAAACATAGTATTTCAAGCAGTGCCTGCTGAAATGTGAAAAACAGATGAAAACCTTAAAACCTTATACATGGTATGCATAGGAAGCACAGAGGGGAGGTGTGCCAGGGGGACTGGAAGTAATCTGGTCAAATTTTTAAAGGCGTGTAAGTAACTATCAGAAAATGTTTGACTGTAAAATGCAGAATGACACAGCGGGTATTACAATTTTCAAGGATCCAGAAAAAGTAAATTCTGTGTTTTCTGAGGCATTTATCTGACTGAATATTGATATCTACAATGGAGACATCTGAGTTTGTTATCTAACCAAAGGGAAGAAATAGATATTTTTTGATTATGGTTAATTCATTTTGATTCATTTAAATTCAGATATGTGTATTAGAAGGTGATGACTCATGACTGAGAGGTGACTGTAGCTCTGATATTTGGTCAGAAGAATCCTGCCTCTGTCTTGTTGAGACTATGCAAGCTCTTTGCAGTAAACCCTAACATGCTTCATTTGTCTCTTGCTGAGGTAGGGATATTTAACCTGTACTGAGGAGAAAAACAAAGCTTAACCATTTATTTTTAAGTAATACTTAGATAGAAGGTAATACATGTATATATAGTCCTGTGAGTATAACATTAACACCATTTTTAATAATCAAGGCAATGTTGTAATAGTCACAGCCAACCAAAAGAAGCTACCCATAATGCAGCTGGAAAGACGTACAAACACTCTTGCATTTGATGATATAATCCTTTGTGATAACTTTACTGCATTGAAGATAGAAGTCTCCAATAACTTTCTTGAATTGCACACATGAAAATCATGAAGTATTCGACGTTAACAACCTAAATACTGTGTATATAGAATCATAGCACTTTGGGGGAAACTTTTGCCCTTAACCTGATTGATGGTTCGAGAGTCATTTCAAATGATGACTGGTCAGAAATTTGAAGGACATTTAAGAACTCCACTCACTCATCAGGAAAATTTCCCCCATGGGGAAGTTCCTCATAGGTCTCATTCATTTATACCTAGAGCTTCCTCTTAGGATGCAAGCTGGCAAGGTGCTTTCATCTCCAGCAGCAAGGCTATGGTTGTAGGTTAGACTCATCCCATCAAAATTTATGCCAAAGACTAAGGCACCTGTGTTACAATGACAGTCAGCCTTGGTTCTCTGGAAGCCATAGGTCAGCTGTGGTTCTGTGTACACTTCTGAAAGAGCCTGTGTCTTCAGGTACAAGACAGAGAGATCAGGCTGACCATTTCCCATTTTAATCCACCTCACTGAACAGCCCAATTTTTAATGTCATGATTTCATACCTTAATTTCTGTAGGTAATCCCACAACCACTCTAACCTTCTGAATTTAGAGGCACATTAACAGAAAAATATGAAAACAAATACCTCTTCAGTCATAAAATACATGTATATTCTAAGGGAACAAGGGCTTTGTTTGTCACTTTTATTCTTTAATCGCAGATATTCAAGCAGTGGGATGTAGAGAGCTTCCCGAGATCCCTAACAAACTAAATTCTTCTGTTTCCATTAATAATCACTAGAACTAGGGTTCTCGAGGAATTATTTTCTCTCTTGTGAAGGAAAAACAAAATTTAAAAGAAAAAGCATGGTAGCAAAAGCTCTAACAAAAAGTCAAAAGATTTTTTTTTAAATGATATGTAGGAAATTATTTAGAGTTGCTTAAAAATGTCCAATGAGATGAAACTTTTTATTAAATTTTTTTTCAAGGTAAAACTGTAGTGTTCAGCATTGTTAAAAAAAAATAATTGTAAATTTGTTTTTTCAACATAAATTTCCTTTTGATTTTTATTAAAAAAAAAAAAATTCCACCCTCTGAAACTGGAAGAGAATTTTGTTGGGATGAGGTGGACTGCCTATCACTTAGAGCTTTCACATCCAGAGTGGAGACTTCTGTGGAAGACTGCAGTTCAAGAAGGCATTGGTGCCAAAGAAGGAGTTACTGGGTGAAATTGTATTGACTAAGTCAAGCAAGAGGTCAAACTACATAATTATAATGACACCTCTGGCCTTAAAAATCTATCTCTTCCTGCATAAATAATGCATCCGGCATTATACATAGTAGGCAATAATGATATGATTAATTATCTCTAATTTTCATTACACGCGCAGCTGCTAGTCTATACTTAATAAAGTTACTCCTTCATAAAGATATGATCTCTGAGAAATTGATGATATCAAGAAAAACCTGAGTCAATATGTTGCACAGGATTCACATTCATGAGCTGGTTGATAATTTTCTGACTGTCTTTTTTCCTCTTTTTCACTTGTTCTTAACCTTCTTTTTTTCCTGGCTATTGCTAACTAGAAACCAAAATCAACTAATTAAAAATTGTTCATGTAGAAATTCTGGTTTCTTTTCCTCTAGGCCAGTCTTTCTCCAAGTTCTTAAAGGGACTCAGCTTTTACCCACCAATGTAATTACCCATGTCCTCATAAAAGTTCAGAGCTCATTTAATCATGAAACAGAAGAGTTAGATTTTAAAAAACGTTCTCTTTGTGTAACTCAAGTTTTGAAATTCTTATCTTTATAGACACATCTGTGCTTTTACTCCAGCAAGGCTAAGGAATAAAAAGATTGGAATTCGAAACGTAGATGAAATTCCTCTACCAAGAAATAATGATTGTTTGAAGGTAGGGGAGGAGGAAAGTTCTGCAGTGAGACCACTGCACCAGCAGACTGAAATGCAGAAACTAGGAGGTACGACAGGCACAAGCAAGAGCACTCCACAAAACCTTGCGCAGGCTGCTATAAGCTTACCAGCTTGTCTGGGGGCTCATTTTTATGGAAAGAAGGTGAGTAGCAATTAAGAGTTTCCTCCAAAGTTTTCCTACACAGCAAAGCGACATTTGACGTTGTTATTACAGATGAAAAGCTAAGTTACAGAGAAAGGCTGATCAACTGGCAGAGTCAGAAGTGGAAACAAATGGTTTCCATTAAAGCCATTGGCAGAGGTTCGGTAGATGTCAGTAGGAAGGCAGGATGTCAGTGCTCACAATATTTCAATATGTACTTCAACAGAAATAACCTCTTCCAAAAGGTATTTTATTAGAAAATATCTGAAGCCAAATAGAAATACCTGCACCAAGAACCTCCCAGAAAATGCAGGAAAAAAAGGGTCCAATGTGATTTTTTTTTTTAATATTAGTCCACATCACAAAAAAAATCTGTTTCTGATAGAAAAGTATAGAATGGCCTCTCAGGAAAAAAAAAACCCCTCAGCAAAACAAAACAAAGCAAAAGCCCATCAAAAACTCAAAGGACAGAAGGAACTGGAAATTTTAGGAGTTGTAGCTGGAATCTTTAAAGCAGTCAAAAGAGTGATGTGACTGAAGGGTGTGTTACATAGTATCTGGTGTGTGGCCTTCCATGAAAATGAGGGAGTAATCCTGCTCCAGATTCAATATTGATTTCAGTGGGGTTCTGGTAACAAAGCAAGGTCCAGATCTCCCCCATTCCATCCACGCGATTTAGACACCAACCTCCAGTTAATGTCACAGAAAGCCAAAGGCTTCTCTCTTATATTGTCTAACCCTGGAGACGCCTAAAACTTACTGGGACCTTCCTGATCAGCCTGAAAATTCCCAAGGTGCCGCAGCTTGTGTTCCTACATGTTGTCAGGAGCACCTGGCTGGGGAACTGGCACTGACTCCTGCTTCAGGGCCACTGTGATGAAAAGTTCAGGTGGAGAAGTGCCTGGGGCTGCAGCTTTGTGTAGTTTTTTGTTTAATTTGGTGGTGCAGCTGGCTGACGAGATTCCTCCCCCATCTGTTGTTCCCACCCCCACATTGCAATTTGCTTTCTCCTCAGTTGTGCTCTTGCAACTCTCTGTAGCACTTTGCTGGAAATGGGACTTTTAAAATGACGCCTTTGGAAAAAATCTTTAGAGAATACCCTTGTTTCAATACAGCTCACTCTTGTGGTCTGGCTTACAGCTTTACTCCACGGGCAATTACATGAGAAAAACTGAGCAGGCAGAAATCTGTGATGCCAAAGAAGGAACCAGGTGGCAGGAGGGATGCAAAGGTGGTGAACAGGCTTTGCCATGGGAGGGAACTGCAGCGCGGGTTCCCTGAGGGGTGCAGCCCACCAGCTGCGCTTTGAGCACGCTGAATTCCTGCTGTCATCGTTTCAACCCAGGCCCACTTTTTGTGCAATAGCCATGAGGACTGATACTGCAGCCGAGATGTATCCGTGTACGGCTTTTAGGCCTTGCCTAACGTGACGGGGCCTAAGACGTATTTTGAAGAACACCGGAGTAACCAGGTACAAAGGCATTTGCTGAAGCGAGGCTTTACTGAACTGGACATTTGATTGCTTTTGGTTGTTATTAATGGCTGTGCAGTGTAAAGGAGAGTAACAACGAATCATCAGCCATACAGACAAACACTGCTGGAATTGCAATGGTTTGAATATTGGAGCAGAGGTGGTTTATCTTTGTGGAATTTTTTTAGAAAACCCCAAGATTCACCTCTTTGAGCCATCATAAAACAAACTCTGCTTTCTGAGCTATTTTCTCATTGTAGAACTGCTTCTATGGTAAAGTTCAAGCCAACACTATAAGCAGAATTGCTATTTTTTAGGTCTGGAATATGAAGCTCATAATATTTTAAAAACTAGGCTCATTAATGTAGTTCTGCTCTTTCTACAGCAGCCAAGGATCTTAACAGCAGTAAAATTTAAGACCACATGTGAGGCCTTCCCTACTGAAAACTCAAAAATTACTTATCTTATTGGGGCACAAGCAGAAGTGGAAAGCAGGAAAGAGGAGCTGCAGTGGCAGTGTCTGAAGTCAAGTTCTCCAGTGAGTTACCCTATGCTAAACAGTCTATAAATCCCTGGCAGGAGACTGATCTGAATGTTTTCATGTACTACTAACTTCCAGGTGAATACTTTCTGGAACAAAAGTAGGTTAGAAAGAAAAGAGATTTAAGAAGCGTGGCCTGTGTGTTGAGCTGCACCGTTTACCACAGCAAACTGCCCTGTCAGGCAAGTATTTTCAGCTCCCAGTTTGGTTCACTTCAAATGGAGATGCACTTGCAATTGGTATAGCAAATGCTGGCTCAAGGGGGTAAATGGTAGCCAGGAATGAAGTCAGGAATTTGTAAGCAGAGCCAGCAGCCCATCGCGGAAGTTCATCTTAAGGACCAGAGAATCACTGTGACTCACCAGCCCTTGCGGTATTGTGTATCTCTGACAGTTATCTTCTGCACCTCACAATGAGCCATGCAAACATGTCTGAATGTCATCCTGTTGTTTTTTTTCCTGTGATGTTTACCTGAGATGTATGGTGCGGGATGAGAGCAGAGAAACAGAGAAACGACCCCACTTTTGAAATCATTGAAAATCCCCAAAGCTCTTCAGGATACTGGGTGATGTTATCCATGTCTGTTTGGGGGTTGTTTGTTTTTCTCTGAGGTGGCAGGGAAGTTAATTAGACTCTACTAAGGCAACAATGAAGATTTAAATCTCTCTCCTTTAGTATTCACGAGCAAATAGACTAAAGATGCTTGGACCTGATCTCACTGGCACACCTCACACGTGGCTTTTACTGCAGCATTTCTTAGTTAAGATTTTCAAAATTCTTTCAGCGCCTGCTATTCATCTGCATAATCTAAATGTTTATTTACATGTACATATATGTACTTAGAAAATAATTGATAGGCTGATGGAAAGACTATATGTATTTGTATTCTGTGGACTTATGACAGTATTTTGGTTTTAGTTATTTCAAATTGGCACTAAATATTATAAAACAGCCAACTAAAATAGGAAGTACTGTACGGTGTTTTATTCTTTCACTTCTTTCTTATAGAATCATAGAATCACAGAATCACAGAATCACAGAATGGTAGGGGTTGGAAGGGACATCTGTGGGTCATCTATTCCAACCCCCCTGCCGAAGCAGGGTCACTTACAGCAGGCTGCACAGGACCGCGTCCAGGTGGGTCTTGAATATCTCCAGAGAGGGAGACTGAACTTTCTTGAACTTACCGTGCAGAATCTGATTCTAGCCTGGGAAGGATTTCGTGGGTGACCTACTCAACCATTTCCCACAGGACGAGAGCCTGACTTATGACACAAAGGTGGCAGAAAGGACCCCTGCATCACAAAGGTGCATTAAAACAAGTCACCTTTCCTTAATTTCAAGCTAGGGTGCTTTGCTAACCACTGAAGTCCTGCTTCATATATTCAGCGTCTGGAGGACAAACTGCCATGCAGTGTACAAATTACCCCTTTCTCTAGCTGATACACACAAAGATAATCACAGCTGGCTTGGAGAGGCTGGTTACTGATGCTCACAACAGTAACTGGCCAGTCAGATATTTTTCAGCAAAATATTTTAGTGTCAGAAAAATGCTGATGCACCAAGGTGGAGCCTTTTACAGGGAAATGCTGAGCTAGACAGAAGTTTTGGTGAGAAGGGATGCTCAGGTGCCCTTCATAGTGCCTTATTAAAGTCAAACCTAGAGAGGGAGGGAGAGGTTTTGTCCCTTCACCCTCCCTGGCCCTCAGGTCTCACATTGGCCCCTGTGAGCCCCTATGCCTGCCCTAGCCTCTAGGAATGGGGACAGAGCAGGGCCCCAGAACTGAGCAGGGCTCTACCTCCTCAGCAGAGGGGCCCTTGCTCCTTGGATGGCAGCTGGATGTGGTTCCAGGGCTACAGCAGCCTCCTGCACCCCTAGGCACGGACCTCACTGGGGACCTCAGCAGCATCTGTGCAAAAGCTGTCTGGACGTGGCATAAGGAGGAAACCCTTAACTTTTCCAAAATATTTATAAAATAGGGAAACTGATTCGTATTTAGCTGTTGCCCATAATTTACGGGACAGATTATCCACTGCAGTTAGTATCAGACAGCCCCTCCCAAGACATTCAACATGCAGCAGCACTTATTACTTCCTCACACTGAACGAACGTTTTGCATGGGGCTTCACCAGCAAGCTAGACTTTTAAAATCAAACTTTCAGTCCACACAGCAGATTGAAGAATTCATTTTATGCTACACAAATGACAGTTTACTAATTTCAGTTCCTGAACTTGACTGTCGTCAGGAACCTTCTGGACCATTTCTCAGCAGTCCCTCCCCACAGAGCTCTGCGGAGGCACGAAAATTCCCTTCCTTGGCTGCGACCATCATAGCCATTTCTTATATATATACGTGCCTGTGTATTAATATAGACATACAGCGCACAGGCAGGCACACATCACTACACAGGAACAGCTTGGCATACTGTATGCGGGTGGGGAGTTAAAAGTAGCAAAGGAATGGCATGAATATGCAATTCAGGTCCTTTTAGGAATATTCCAGAGTAACAGTTTTAAATGCAAAGCCCAACTGTGATTTTTATTTAATTAATTTTTTCACTATTACCATACTTATAGAAGCACATAAAGAATCGCAAATAAAAAAAAATTAAAATCAGAAAAGAGTGTTTTGCTAGAAAATGGCAACCTGATACTCTGCATTGATACATCCTACATACAACGTGGTATTCTTTCCAAAGCTCTAGAGCCTGCAGAGCAAGGGCTTTTTCACATTTCCTTCTCACAAAGGACTCCTTCACTCTAAGATTTGCAGTGTTGTGACATGGACTTCCAACTGGGTCACTGGTAAACCCTCTCTACACCCAGGACCTCGAGGCAGCATGTGGTGCAAACTCGATAATTTATAAGGCCCAGATCTGACTTGACTGTAGCTCCTAGATTTCTAGCAGGAAGGTTAGATCCCCAGGAACCCCCAGGCTGAATTAGGGCTGTTGGGATTTTATATATTCACATACACGATCAGGAGCTAGTAACCTCTGTTTTTTCATAATTTTCAGTCTCCTTCCCATGTTTGGAAATCTTGGGTCAGTCTTCCAAAGTTTACCATTTGAGGGTAAACTTGGCAGGAAGATTCTCCCTCTGTAGTGATCATAGGGTTTTCAGACTCTCAGACCAGCTGATCCTCTCCTTTAGTTGCAACATAATTAGAAATGCAATGTACAAGCAAGGTTTTAGCAGCATGCATTCCTTCAGAACAAACAGGTACTTTGGAAAATCAGCTGTTAGTGTGGTTTTTTTTCACATTGTTGGAAATAATCATGTTGAAAATGCCGAACTGCAGATTCAACAGACTGGGCTGAATCCCCAGTAACAAGCTGCTATGGAGCAGTGAAGTTTTGAAGCAAAACCCATGATCAGCTCGATGAAGTGCACCCTGGTTCTGCTTCCAGGGCAAGCCCATAAGATTCCTTTAGAAGGAAAGGACACAAGAAGCCTTGCTGGTGGTATGCGCTAAGCCTGCTCCAACCTCTGATGGATCATGAGGGTCCGAAGTAGTGACTGGGCCTTTGGACAGCTTCTAACCATATGTGTAGTGGTGATAGTCTAGACTAAATTTGGTCCAAAGTAAAGCCCCTGAACCACATGTGGTGCAGATGTAGGGGCCTCAGCAGCAAGGGCTTTGATCCACAGATCTGCTTTTATTGTGCCGAAATGCATGCAAATACAGATAAAACCTTAGAGTATTAAAATTTACTCTTCACTGAAAATCTCCAGGTTTGGCAAATCTGATCGGTCATAATCATCAGTCTTTCAAAGCTCATTCATGAAGTATAGCAGAGAGTTCAGGTCTTAGAAAAAAAAATATTAATGTGACTTTTATAACCCATAGTGTCATTTATTTTTTTCTTTATGTCAGACGAATAAAAAAGGTCATTCTCCTGGTGATAGTGTTATCCACTGAGATAAATCAGATCCAGATTCTGTCTAACTTCATATAGAAAACTTTTGTGTTCAATTTTTTATTTCAATTTAAGTTCAGCTGCTCACCTATCATTTTGCGTAAAAGGACACATTTCTTAAGAGAAAATGTTCAGTGTGAAAAGCCTTCATGAAATGTCTGATTTCCTATATTTATGAAGAACTATATTGGCAAAATGAGTTTTGTTTATTAGGTTTTTGGGGGACTCATGTCGTTCATGCTCTGTACTTGTTATTCTCTATTTATAATCCCTCTATTTTAAGTGCTTCATCATCCATTTAAGAAGTATAAACAAATGCACGTGACTCACACTGGAGAGTGTACACCTTTGAAGGATTAAAGAAATAAAGAAGCGGAAGGGAAGTGTAAGTACCAAGCCCCACAACACTTCAGTGCCCACTGAAGTTCAGGTGAGTGGCAGCGACTCATAGATTTGCTAAGCACCTGCCGTGAGTTACTGACTTCCTCCATTCTTCCTTCTCATGCAGGATGCTTTGTGTAGCCCAAATACTTTGTCATCCCACTCTCCAGAGAGATGGCTGAGACAAGGTTTGCAATAGCTGAGGTCATGTGCTTGCTGAGACCGTGTGCTGGGCAAGTGCTCTGTCCCACCCCAGGTCCTCTGTCTCTACGACAGGAGGCAAGAACCACTGCCAGAGGCAAGTCTAGTGTGCAAGTACAGCATGGCTATAGCCCCGTTCTCCTCTGTGGGGTCTGGTGAGTGTCTGATGTTCTGTGTGACCATGTCTTCCAGTTGCTTTCGAGGCCACTGAAAGGATCTCCAGTGGATTGCTGGAGGGTAGAAGCAGTGGGGATAGGGACTGTGGGACTTCCCCAGGCTGTTGTTCTGTCACACCCATTCTCCAAGTTTTGCACTGAGTATGCCAGGTCATTCTCAGATTGGTGGCATATGAGGAAAAATGTGCTGCCTTGAGACAACTGGCAAGCAAATGAGCCACTTCGTTGAGTTGTGAAGGAGTAAAAAAAAAAAATTTGAAGATAATTCATAATTTGCAAATTTTTCGTTCAAAGTCATCACTACAAATTTCTGAATCGAAAATATTTTTGAAAATATTCAGAACTCTCAGAATTTATTTGCATAACCCAGAAATTATCCATATTATTAAAGAATATTACTGCAACAGCTACTCTAGTCAGCTGAGTTTATCATTAAAGCAGTCTGTAGGCATATACAGTGGTCATAATTTTGCAGTGTGGGAAAAAGTATGAATAAATATAACCTGGATGGGGTGAGCTAACAAGTCAGTAATGTGATTTGGTCTCTGAACTCATGGCAATTTGGAGAGCTTTCTGGCTGAAGACCGTGTAAAACATAATAAATTTTTCTTGTCTGAATTAAAACATGGGGAAATGAATACTTCAGCTATTGCATTCCAGATAAGACTAGGACAATTAGTCAGGAACTTTTAACATCATGATGTTGTGAACAAAACATGTTATACCGGAGTGTATAAAGAGAAGCATCTATAGTCTGTAAAACAGGTGAAATCCTCTTGGTATTCGCTGGAGAACTGCTAAGACCTCAACCAAGCAACTATTCAGTTTTGGCCTCAGAACCGCAAGAAAGACAGGTACCCATCACAGAGAGCTCAGGTGGGACCAGCAGAAAAGATGACAGTTATGACTATGTTGCATGATATACAACTGTTTCCTGAAAGAAATGGGATTGCTGAATCTGAAAAAGACCTGTGAACAATTTTCAAACATATAATAAGTTGCTGTGAAAAGAAAGAAAAAAATCAATTTCTTTGTGTCCTTGGCAAGTACAGTAAAAGGAATATAAGGTTAAGCATTTGGAAAAACTTTCTAGGACCAATGCAGCATTAAAACCAATAGGCTGGAAAGATGGAGAATATGTGCTCAGCAAAGGTTTTTAAGAATGTATTAGGCAAGTGTAGGCTAGGATCGACACGAGAATGACATCCTGCCTTGAAACAGGTGAAGTGGCTAGGTGATGTTCTCAAGATCGTTTGCAGAATCACAGTCTATGATTGTATCTTTCCTTGATTCGTTTCCTTAAACCCACCATAATCAATGTTTGCTCTTTCCTCTGTCAGCTGCTAATATCTGATGCACTAGCTGCAGGCCAAAGTACGGTCACCAGAAAGGTGACAGCATCAGAGAAGCAGCATTTACGACATAAGCCACAAGTGCTGTAAAACGAAAATCGTCAGACACATGTGTAACATTTTGCAGGATGATTTTATCACGAGAACTGAAAAGCCTGGCTTTTTTATTTTTAAGTCTTGATGTTTTGACTTCTCTCTCTTGTAAGCAAACAGGGCTAAAACAGCATTCCCTACCTCACTTCCCTCTTTGGGTAAGGAGACAAAAGCTTAACTTGATACTGCAGCTTTCAGGTGAGTCTTTGGCTCTGTGCAACTTTTGACTTGAAAGATTTGTGAAGAACACCTGAGTTCAAAACAGGTTTATTGTCATTCATCTACTAGGTGAAAAGTTCAGTGTAGCTGTGCATAATACACAGCACTGAAGTCTTTGATCTTTTGTATTCCAGTTCACATTTACCGTTTGGAAGTTCTACATATAATTTCTTTCAAATGCATCTGAAACTGTTTCCTTCAACCTTTGGGGATGTTGTATTCTCCTAATACAAATGTATTCATTTCTTGCTGTATTTTTAGAATTTGCATTGTTTTCCACAGACTGTCTCTGAAAAATAGCAAGCATGCACATTTTATTATTAAAATAACCCATACCCATTACAATTAGCAATGGAGGTTAGTGTCAGGGTTTTCTGACCGACAGTAAGGTGTGAATTCGTAACAAGAAGTACTACAGTCAGATTTTAACATCTTGTAAAACATGTAAGTAGAATTTAATGTATTCAAATCCGTGTTTTACAGTGCTCAAATTTACAAGCTTATTAGCATTAATGGTATGGTTATATAAACCTTTTCAGCTATTTGTGCTGTAAAATAGTGAGAAAAATTATTGGATAATTAATTATATATTCTTTCAAAAAGCTCTCCATCTATTTCTGTTTCTCTCTCTCCCCCTACTTCTGGATAAGACTAATTTTTTTTTCCTTCGCATTATTATCACTCAGTTCCTTTGTTTATATTATTACTACTGCCACCAGTTACACTGAACAGCTGAGCCTGAATATGAAGTGACATATTTTTTTCCAAATAGGTAAGAGGGCAACTACAGTTAAGTTTCCTTGGAAGAAAAATACAGCCTGTCCACCTCCTTTACCAGCTTCTTGGATATTCAGGTAGTAAATGTTGACAAGTTTGTTTCTTTTAATTATGTGTTACTTCATGAAAACTGGAGCTTTTCCTGTAAGATGTCGAGCCTGTGACATGTTTTTATTGCCTCAGATATGGATTACTATAATATGCTGCCCTGGTGCTTAGTGTAAGAACATCTGAAGATGGCATTTCTTGTTGGATAAGGCTCCTTTCTTATAATATCATGTTGTACAGGGACAACATGTTTTATCTCTGCTCCATGACATGTACTGCCATCAGGATGATTTTTGGGTAGAGTTTAAGATGATGGTTTTGTTCTGTTGTATGCAGTCCTAGCTGTCTGAAAGATTAATTTATTTCCATGCAATATTTCCATTCCTAGTACAGTCACCGATATACCTGCAGTTACATCCCTTAGTTTAAGCGAGAAATATTCTTCAGTCAGGGTCCTGGAGGCTGGGAAGATTTTTTTTGCTGCATTCCAATACAGCACTTTTTGGGTAAAAGCTTCTGCTTTTACGTATTTTCATGGGGAAACATAGGAAGAATGTTGAATAGTCCTTGTGAAAAAAGGTGGAAGGGAAGCTTACAGAATCACAGAATCACAGAGTCACAGAATGGTAGGCATTGGAAGTGACCTCTGTGGGTCATCAGGTCCTCCAGAGATATTTGGACTTGCCACTCGAGAACTTGACTTTCCACAGCTCTGAGTTTGATTTGAACAGCCTCCGTTGCAGTTAATATGCAATTTAGCACGTTTCAAGTCCAGGTAGATGTCTTTACAAAATGGCTTAGAAAGGAAAGATACTCTGCCATCAAGCTCATAAGGTCATCCTGTATTTTGGGACTCTTCTTATGACTCGTGAGTGATGAGTTCAAAGGCACAGAAGGAAAACATCCCTAGCAAAGAGTTAGCAAGAATCAAGTTTTCCAGAGTGACATTCGTTACGCTGGAAGGACTGGAAATAGTGTTTTCCCAGTTTCAGCCTGTTCAGATCTGGCAGGGCTGTGGTTATGTCCCTTTATATGATTAATGCTCTGTGCTTGTGGTACCAGATTGAGTGTTTTGATAAATACAGCAAAATCAATCAATCTCTCAATCTCTCTTCCTTACAGTTTAGATTTATTACACCCAAATAAGAATGAGAATAAAACACTTTTCTGTATTAATGAATGACTAGAACAGGCCTACCTGAAAATCTTAAAACTGGGTGAGTTAAGACAGAAACTAATTTAGAGAAACTGCTGGGATCTTTTCCATTTCCATGTCTTCTAACATTATTTAAGGTATTTAATTGTCTCTACAGAAGCAGAAATTTTTTGCATTCAGGTTTTCAGTAAGTGTGAACATACAGAAGACAAGAATTGCAGATAATTTTGAATGATGTATTATTTTAGAGGAAACTTCATTCCCATTTCAAGAAGTTACTTAGTTTTGACTGAAACGAGCTCACAGTCGCATTTCTTCGAATACTTTGCAGAGGAGTTGACTAGCAGATCTCATGATAAATGAGCAGCTTTTTTGCTACGTGTACCCACTGGCTACATCTCTCCCCTTGTTGTTTCTCCATATTTGTCATTCAGAGTTATGTGCTTCAGTACCACTCTGACCAGTAGGTCACTGGGGTAGAATGAATTTGCTGACAAATAGCTAGGGCTGGTGGATCTAAGGATGGCGATGCATTGCTCACATCCTTCTCAGGCTTACAACTGTCACAACTGCTTAAGCTGGTACATAAAATGCTTATGGACTAAAGCACTGTCTTCAGCCTGAAGCAAGTTAAACACTAACAACTAAATGTATCATATGATAAACAATGAGAATTACCTTATTTAAGTGACTTGTAGCGCTTAAAACACAGTGGTTTAGTGTGTTCTTCCCTGAAATTATTATTTAATATCACAGTTGGAAAATTCTACACATAAAAAATAAAGTAATTTTAAATAATACAGTGAGTCACTGTATATATTAATAGCAGAAGTTCAGCTCCGTTGGTCTACATAAGCAGATTCTAGCTAGAAAAAAGGGAGCAGTGTAAACATCACCGAAGATCTTTTTGGCCTGAATTGACTATATCAGTGATGCAAATTTGCAAAACTCAAAAACTTTTTTTTGTCTGCAATGAATTTGGAGATCAGGGCCCCAGAACTATAAAACAGTCTACACCAGCGAAGACTCATCATAGAATAAAGTGATGTTTTGTGTTTCTCAGTCCTGCTCTTGTTCTGAGCTTCTTCAAATGTATGATATTTTTCTGCTTCACAGAATTAGAGAAATTATATGTAGAAAAGACCTTGTACATCCCCTCATCCACCCCCCTGACAATGGAAGATTGTCCCCACAGAATATTTATTAGTGCATTGTCCAGTCTAGTTTTAAATGTCACAACTGATGGAGCTGTTCCATTTCCCTTGGGATATTATTACATAGCCTAATAGCTTCTGCTTTCAGGAAGTTTTATTTAGTATTCAGTCTTAATTTTCTGTTACTCGGCTTGATCCCAGCTGTAAAATCTTGTAACAAACAAAAAAAACCCCTTCCATCTCTTTGTAAAAGTGAGAAACAGGGTCATAAAAATGGTGGTCCTTGATATAAAAAACATTTTCTTACTGCTGCTCTGGAAGAAAAAAAAATATATGTGAGTATATTATGGTTATAATCCCAACTATTCTGAAATCCAATGGATTTTTGGTCACTGACTTAAATTGGGCCAAGTTTTAATGACATATATGTTCAGATCTCCGCATAAAAACAGGTAAAGGACTTCAGAATATTCAATTACGTAGAGGATGAAGGCCACATCCCTACAGACTCTTAGAATGTGGAAAAGTACTCAGTAGTGCAGGGAGGATCTCCTTTACTGCAAAACTCATCTGGAAATGTGTCATGCTTGTAATCCTTGTAGTTCATGGTGATTTCAGGAAGCTCCATATGTCGTCATCAAGGACAAAATGTGAGTAACAGTGGTGGGCACAACTCCCTGCCTTTGTCATCCTCCAATAGATGAGACACTGCATGAGACTGCACCTCAACATTTTTGTTTGCTGTCCGTGTCCAAGAACATCCAAGAAGGACCATGACCCTCTGAGGAATAGCCCATCTCCTGCCCCATCCTGATTCTGAAGTATGCAGCTCAGTGTCATCCATCGTGTGCACCAGGGGTCATAGAGACAGCTTAAACAAGGACTCCCACATTATTTCCCTTCATCTCATGTATTTTACTCATTCCCCTTATTTTGTATGTTGAGTGAAGACAGAAAAGACAGGCACAATCTTTTATTGTCTTTTTTTTTTTTTTTAATTTATTTTCTCCTTTTTCCCTTTCTCAGGTTATTTTCTGGTTTGGATTCAGCTTTCCTATTTCCTGCTGAACCAGGAGACAACTGCACTCCCTTGGAAAAGAGTGTGAAACAGAAGTTGTGGAAATGGGAAGAACTGGCCTGCTTTTATATAATTCCTTTTTAATAAACCAGCCTGAATGTCGGGAATATGTTTATTCCCAAACAGAAGGATGTCAGAGAACAGGGAGGAATTTTGTATTTTTTGCATGTTTGTTTATTAGTCCCAGGATTTCCTTAAAATCTTTGTTCTCCTTTAAAAGGAGATTGAAAGATTTTGTTTGAAGGAACACCTTTTTCATATGCAGATTTTGCTGGATATATGTGAGAAGAAACAATGCCTTCTACAGAAACCAGAAAGGAAGGTGCCTATTTACAAAATGTGTTTTCTGTCAACAGAATTTGAAGGGACAATTTAATTGTTTCATCTTAACCCTCCAAAAATATTTTATTGCTGCTGGTGCACTTAAACGCTGCTGATTTATATCTGCTAATGTTAACTGTGAAAAGAAAGCAAAGCTTGGGAGAATGGCTGGTAGGAGACATTTTTCATACTTTTACATTTATTACTTCATTTTAATGGAAATTTAATTAATGTATTTTAGCTTTCTAAAACTTTCTGTAAAACATCAACTGAGCCTGACAAAGGACTTAGGCTCTAAGTTCACCCCACCAAAATTCTGGACAGAGGTTTGCCACTGCTTCACTTTCCCAGCAAATCATATTAGGACAACAATTCCTTTTACAGGAATATTTACTGTCCTGATTCGTACCGGTAAGGTGTCTGCAATATGGATCCAATAGCAGAAGTTTACCTTCACAGCTAGATTAACTGATATGAAGTGGCTGTGAAATTTCAGAACTGCCAGCACGTGAAATTTTGTTTGAATTATGACTGGAGTACTCTGCTCTCCCCTTTGAGGAATTTGGTAATGTGGAGCTCAGAAAGAGAGTTAGGTACAGAAGGAGTTGTTTGAAATGAAGTAAGATAAATCATTTCAGGGAGAGGATGGAAATGGCTTGCTGGGTTTTTTTAATCCATACAAAGATATTACCCCTCTGGAATATGAGACCTCTGAAAGCTTATCTGAATGGTAAAAGTTTGTGCCTCTCATGTTCAAAGGAATGAAACAGTCTTAATAAAAATTGGCACCATACGGGCATGGCAACCAGCTATCTGCAGGATCTTCAGAGAGCTTCACCTAGAGCTGAACAGTGCAATCTCTCTTACAGTGCCCATCTAAATATGTTGTTTGGACAGCTTTGGGGTTTTACATTGAACACACTTTGAAACCCCCACGACATGTGATAGTGCTTTGCTCAGAGGCAAATTCTCACAGGAACCTTATGTTACACATTTTACATCCCTAATGTAATTATCAGGCCAAAAAATATACATGGGAGCAATGAAGCTTGACCACTCAAACGTTGCATTTCCAGTGTACTGTATTATTCCTGACAGAGCCAAGGAGGGAGAGGAAATCCAGGGAGTGCTGAGCTGAATTTCAGAAGCAGATTTAGATTAATGCTGGATCACGGTTGGTTAAAAGTGAGCTGCAACCTCTGCTTAGTGGTCTGTCTGAGGCTACAGCACGAGGACCGCCTGCAGGGCTGCCGGGCATTTGCTATTGCTAATTTATGGTTGCCAGGGATCTTTTGTTATGCCCACATGTTATTTATTTATCCTTATATTAGTTTTTGGTAAAATCCAAGAGGAAAACACAAGCTGGTGTGTGCTTTGCAGAATCACTGTAAGCAGGCTGAGTTGGAGAGAGGATGTACCTAATAATCACCAGCCCTGACTGAAAAGGGAAAAAGGAAGAATATCATTGTGGCTTTTAAATAAGACTATCAGTAGAGAAACTCTCCGGCTAGACTAGCTAAAACCGGAAAAAAAAAAAAAAAAAAAAAA
>Ga0065711_1033237_pt1 | contig 25869 bp, 13 predicted proteins | sample Hoacrofraction12_FD_59098 | JGI IMG/M metagenome (GOLD analysis project Ga0065711, IMG submission 59098) | Hoatzin crop microbial communities from Cojedes, Venezuela - Epithelial fraction 12 v2 (version 2) | ecosystem: Host-associated > Birds > Digestive system > Esophagus > Crop | place... | reverse complement strand
CAGGCTGCACAGGACCTTGTCTAGGCAGGTCTTGAATATCTCCAGAGAAGGAGACTCCACAACCTCCCTGGGCAGCCTGTTCCAGTGCTCCGTCACCCTCAGAGGGAAGAAGTTCTTCCTCATGTTTAGACGGAACTTCCTAAGCTTCAGTTTGTGCCCATTGCCCCTTGTCCTGTCACTGGGCACCACTGAAAAGAGTCTGGCCCCATCCTCCTGACACCCACCCTTAAGATATTTCTAGGCATTTAGAAGGTCCCCTCTCAGCCTTCTCTTCTTCAGGCTAAACAAGCTCAGCAAGACAAGTAATAATTTTGCCTTTCTGCCTATCAACAACAAAAAAATCATACCAGCTCTATATGTGCACTAGTGAATCTCCCCTCTGGCAAGTGTCTGATAAAAAAGCATTCTTAACAGAAATAAGGTAATGGAGTAGTGCACACACGTAAAAAAAGTAAATCTGAGGAGACTGGCTTTGAAAAGCATTAAAGTAGTTGTTTACATTAATAACCAGTTATGCATCATTTGAAGAATATTAATAAGTTCTGGCCTGGTGTTGAGTAAGGAATAATAAATCTGGCCCTGTAAGGAGCGGACTGTAGTCAGAAAAAATTAGTCGAGTCAGAAATCATTTAGCAGATGTATGCATTCCAACAGCTTCTTCTGTACAGTATGGAGAAATACAGAGCTGCACTGAACCTTAAAAGCTTTTACAGAAGAAGCTGGAAGAATATATTAAAGTTTTTTACGTTATTGCATTTGAGATTTTAAATAACTTTATTTTCCATATGATGTTAATATTTTTTTCTTTAAATATGAACCGCATTTTTCCCTCTATTTCTGTTTTTTTTGCTTTATATTTTGCTTTTTTTAATCATATTACCAAGCTAAGGTGTGTAAAAGCTGAAGTGTTTTGGTAAGTTGTGAGGTCCAGGTGGCACCACTAGCCTAATGTTTGGATTAAACAACTAAAGTAGAACCTCAGTCTGCAAAATCTCATAGATAACTAAAATGAGTACTCCTTGTATGATTCAACCATTGTTATATGCATAGATGTCTTTGTCTGAAGCATGTCTCCAAGTAGATTGACTCTTTCTTATCCAGTTATTCTAGAAATATTCTGAGGCTGCTGAACCTATGTTGCCTTAACAATAAGAAGAGAGAAAATTAAATGTTTGATGTAATTCATTAACTAATGCAGGGAGCAAATTCTCTTTTCTTTTGAAGAAAAGCAAGGACTATCAGTAATCACCTGGTGTTCTCTAATGATTTCAACTTTACTGTTTAATCGGATTCCTTTTCTTTATTGCCTTCATATAGGCAAACCTGGAGTCCAAGGTGCCAGTGGTTCAGCAGGGAGTCCCAGAGAATTTTTACAAAAGTATGCATTCTCCTATCACCTCCTTTATAAATTCAGTAAAAACGAAGGTAGTGTCTGTCAAAAAATATATCTTTTTATCATGCTTGTTCTAGTTAGACAAACACCAGAACTAGTTATTTCTGTAATGCAATTTCAAGGTTTAGTTGCACATCAGGTTCCAAAGGCTGTGTCGTTTAATTCAGGAATTTGGTCCACTTCTGCATTGTCTGAACAGAAACCAGTTCTTTCTGTAGGAAAGCCAACCCCAGGGAGAAGACACTATCTGACCAAAGTCTGCTTCATGTTTAAACTTTAAACACAAAACAAGACTGCTTTTCTACACTGTCTTTTGCAGTTTTGTTTTTTTTTTTATTTTATGCCTGCAGTAATAAATAAGTTTTATGCATGATATCCTGTCTGTGATAGATGCTCTTTCCATACCCCCAAAATGGGAGCTGCAGTTCATCTCTTACCTCCAAACCTCTTGGGGCTTACACTTGGCTTAGTCAGTTATGATCACTCAACAATGTAAGACAGTCTTGGCGAAGCAGGGCATGCTTTGGCTGAGGAAAAATTCTCTCCTTCATTTGTGTTCTCCAATTGATGAATTTTTCTGAGTTTTATAAGCCTAATCCTCTCACCTGCCTCATCCTTTTTGTGTTGATACAGCATATTCTTGTGATGGTGCAAATCAGAAGTCATTCCAATTCAAAAATAATTTTTTTTCTTATTTACATTTCTTTCTTCAGATCACTTTCTTTCTTCTTCCCTGAAAAGCTGTTGCTTCAGTGTCATACATTTGACAGTCTGTTTAATTGGTTGATTGAACACGGACAGGCAAACAAAAGTGGAGCAGCAGGAATAGACAGACTTCCATTCGTGCCCGGGACAGCATATAGTTCAGCAGAGAGTCTGAAAACTTTCATTGTTTCCTGTTATCTGTCCCTTTTCGTGTTATAGAAACACTGTATATCTAAAGCCTGCTTTGAGAGCCTTTTGTGTTTTTAGTTGTGGGATTAAATTTCAGTTGTAGCTCCTGTATTTGTAACCACTCTGCAACAGTGTTTATGGGAAGAGCCCTTTGTGGACTCGTCCTGGTTTGACTAGATCGCTACTGGAAGCTATTAAAGAGCTGTAAAATACCCAGCACTGGGTTTACCTTTCCTGTGGGTATTGACCAACATGACAGTTACTTCACTTCACAGCTGCAGCTGCGGCTTTTCCCTTTCAGCTCCCCAAATCACCCAGCGGCAGGAATGACGAAGCCTGTCTGTTCTGACCTCTAAAGCCGCTCTCATTTCCTTCTGTCTCCGTGCCCAGGAGAGGATGTAACACTGGTACAGCCTCTGATTAGACACAGGGCCCCAGAGAGCGGCGGGCTCCAGAGCAGAAATGCCAAAGCCAGATAAACATTGATTTCTAGCACATGGATCTGAAGTCTAATCAAATTTCTGTAATATTAGCCCATGACCTTTTCTCTTATTAGTGAATTTATGCACAGCTTAGTCCCTGACTCCCTTATCACTTTGTGTGCTGGTGCTGCCTTCAGCATAATTATTGGAAAATTTTGAGTGTTAATTGAGCATGATTGAATTTTGATATGAATCATTTGTACGGTATGTGAGAAGAAAAGCGTGCTTGCTTTTTTATTGGTGTGGGAAGGAAACAGGTAAGCAAGCTTTATTGCAGGACATAGAAGTCTGCTTTTTCATGATCTAGTTATTTTAACACAGTTCCATGAACAGGAGTCTGGTGATATAAGCACTACAGGTTTCACTTAAAATCCATAAAATGTATCATAGTAAGGCTCCTTACAGTACCGGAGTGGAAGCTCAGATAACACTATCTTTTATAAACCCTCTATTTTCAGGTCTTTAAACTAACCATGAAACTTCTCTTTGGGCAGAAACTTGACTAGCAGTGTCAAAAATACACTTCATAAAACTGTTTTTTACAAATACTTTTCAACAAGTCTTTCAGAAATCTTATGAACATCATGGCTGTTTTGGTGCTCAGCCTGTACTACGATTTCAAAACTGTTGGTTTTTTGTGCATTTTATCTTTATTTACTGTTAAAACTATTTATTTTCTCATTTGTTGGTGCAGATGCTTTAGTTTCATCATCGAATGTGTGCACTGGATAAGTATTTTAAACTGATTTAAATTTAAAAACACTATCTATTAAAGTAATTAAAAATTTAGATTTTCAGAATAGTCTTGAAAATTTATACAGTTCACTAGCCCTTTTTTGTAACATTATCATGCCTTGACACAAGCATTCTCAGACAAATAACAATTATGAATAATGCTTTGAGTTCCATAAAGTAAAATAGTGCAATTCTCTTTTGTAAATATTTTAAAATAGCCTACCACTCTAAATCATTTAGACATACTGGGCAGAAAGACGAGTTGATTCAGAAGATGGCGTTTGCTCAGTTTATTTGTGTTTAAGCTTACTAGCTAAGCTGTGGTAGGTGCTCAAATGGTCCAGTTAATTTTTCCATGTGAATATTCTGTTCTGTTTTCATTTTGATTCCAAATGTTTTGAAAGTTGGTGGTCTTTTTCCCTTGGAATGCAAATGCTTTTCATTTGAAGTAAGGATGGATTCAGATGATATATTGTGAAATAACCAGGTTCGGTATATTTAAGCCTAAAGTTTAGACAAAAATTTAGTTTAGATCAAAATTCTTTGCTAATATAGAAACTTATTAAAAAGGTAGATTTTAAATTAAAGCAATAAATCAAATGTCTAATCTTAAAATTCCACTTTATCACTGCAAGCTAGAGATCTTACCCAAGAATCTAGGCTCTTTAGCAAAAGTAATTACAAATTTCTTTACTGTAAATTGTAAATTTAAATTTAAAATATGGGATTTCAGGCTTCCTTTTTCGTTAAAAATGTACTATTTATTTCTACTGCTTAAAAGTTCAGAGACAAAGTTGACTGAAGCTCAGTCCCTCAAAAATCTGTTTTCTATGCTCTGTGAGGATAACCTATTAATTTTCATATGAAAAGCGGATGCTTACTTCTGAAGCAAGTTGCATAAGAGACCATGATTACTAGAAAAGTACTCTAAACAGCATCTCAGAAATTTAGAATTTATAAGAACTTCATTTATATACGTAGAAGTACACATATATATCTAAAGAAAATAATTTTAAGAGTATGTAATATGAATTTTTAAACCTTGTTTAAATTATAATTACTAGACTGAAAATTATGTGGATAATTCTTTTCTTTTCTAAGGCCAGGACAGCTCAGGACAGCCAGACATCTAAGAGGCTCATTGATAGATATCCGCTGGTGATGAAGATTTTGTCGTTAGAACATCCTGCAGCAAACATTTCTTTTAGGACTTTTTAATCTATTTGGTATTGCGGGCCAAGCTGTACTCTGCCATGGGTAAGATATCTGCAGCTTCATTTGCACTCCTTCATTTGTCATGTACAAGTGTTAGCAGGAGGACATTCAGGGTTTTTGACTCCATAGGATGAAAGAAGTACTGGAGACAAAACAAAATGCAGCCTCACGTCTAAAGCTATTCAGCCAGGTGTAAATAACAATGTTCAGAAGAACCAAAATGCTTTGAATAAATGGATATGAAAAGCTATCCGTAAATGGTTGGATTTTAGAACCACCTTGTGCTGTCCTTTGCCTTTCTCACATTATACAGGTTTACATTCTTCACACCAGCAGCAGCAAAGATGAGAAACGTGTTTGCCTCAGAAGAACTTTAAAGCATTTTTCCTTTCCAGTGAAGGATTTTGCATTTTTTCCCTTTTGAATTTCTTTTTTAAGTATCTCATTACTATATAGTGCTTTGGCATAGCCCGGAAATAAGATGCACCTTTTTCTTGAGCCCAATTCATGATGATACCTTGCAAATCCTATCTGTGGAGTATCTCTCCAGTGACCACCACTTACAGTTCACAACATACAGGTCTCCATTTGATGAGATGAGTAATTCAGTGATTTCATATGGTAAAGAGGCTGGAGTCTGACTGTGTTTAAAACAGATCAGAACTCAGTACTGTTTTGTATCTTGCAGGGCCCCAAGGGAAGAGTAGTATATAACTCATTAACAAGTAGCTGCAAAGGAGATAAGGCAAATTAACTACTCCTAATTATAGCTATAGAGAGGGTGGGAAGCAAATAATCAAGTTTTGGAAGTCCTCTGGAAAAAAAAAATGTTTTATGACACGACAAAAAATAATCATTGAGATACAATTGATCTGAATGCTTTGGGTTTTAGGAGATATATTATTATTATTAGTGCCATTGTTTCTCACCAGTTCATCTTTACCTCTTTCCTGTGCAAACTCAGACCAGCAGATACTGACCTGGATCAGCAGCTGCAGTACCCATGGGGCTCAACAAGACTGGAAATCAAAGATTTCTGTGCTTCTTTTGCAGAGATCCAGAGTCCTTCGAGGTCTCAAGATATTGAATCCGTCAGTCCATAAGGATAGAACTGATATCTGTTTTCTGTGCTCTTTTTGGGCTGATATTTGTGCCACAGTGACTGAAGAAATAGCACGAAAAGCAGGCAGACCATACCATACTAAGCTCAGCCCAAATGGTTAAAATTAAAACCCCATTTTACTAGTTCAGAAAAGAAGTTGATGTAATGGTATGCAGGAGAGTGCAGTTTGCCACAAGCCGTGTAGCACATCACTGCTTTTGGCAGAGCCTGAAGATACCTGAAGGACTCTGCAATGCATGTCAGCATACATAGTACATGGTTAGATGCTTCCCTTGTTTCTCCCCTCTGCACATGAACACACAAACCTCAGCATCTGTAGCACAGATAGGGAAATAATTGAAAGGAGATGAAGATTTCCGTATTTCAGACTGCACAATGTTGTTCTGTTATGGCAGTTTGCTGGCAATGTCCTCGCCAAGAAAAAAACGCAGAAGAGATATCACATGTAAACCACTTCATTTTTTCAAAAGTATTTCAGTTACTTTGTAATACTTTGATGTCATGATTTCTGAGACAAGCTGTGCTGTGCTTTCCCAGCAGAAGGAGCAGAAGGTCTGGAGAAACAAGGCTGTCTTTCCTTTTGATTACTCCAAGTGTTATATTGAAACAACTTTAATGCAAAGTACACATTGAAATGCTGTCATTTGAGCTCAGCTTTTTAGAAAATTCACAAATCCTTTAAATGTCACCTTTGTATACAGAAGCCTACCATTAAATAAATTAACAGCTCTTTTATAATGTAGGGTTGTGTCTATTGAATTCCTTGAAAAGAAATTTTTAAGAAGTAACAGGTAAGAAAGGTAGATTAATGGGTTAAATCTCTTTGCACATTAGCACTCCAAAAGCCAATCTCCTCTTTCGCCTCTGGCAAAATCATTATTCTTAGCTTTCTTTTCTAACAGCTGTTAGATTTTTCTGAGTCTGGAGGAAAGTTGAAGGAGTAGGTGGTGACTGGGCTGGGTGATTCACCTGTTTTACAGTTTAAGGCCTTCCCCAGTTAGCACAGAAGATTACGTATTGCATTTGATGTTGTACAGTGAATTACAGACCTGCTAATAAATTATTAAGAGATTTATGAGTTGTTTGGAGAATTGGGGATATTTTCTGTCTCTCATGTTGGGTTGGAATTAAACCTACTTCTAATGGCAATGTCCCTCTCATGTCTAGTCTCTCATGTCAGCGAACCTTAAATCACGAATCATAACACCTTACATGCTATTACCTGTCCTCATTTTTTCATTTCATGAATGTTTTTCCACCATGTGTGAACATCTTTAGGGCATGTTATTTCCTTTCTTTGCTTACCCCCAAGTGTTTTATCATTATGACTTCAGACAAAGATTTTCTTTTCACACCCTCATCTTCTAGTTCTGCCTGCTTAAGTCATGAAACTGTGCTTTTTCTCTCACACAGTATGCATTTCCTCTTTCTCTGCCATCAGGAGCTGCCACAGTTAAACATTTATTTGGTCTTTGCAAAATAATTTTTGAATAGTTTATTCTCATCCAGCACTTAAGCTGGTTAATTTTTTCCCACTACAGTTTCTAAAGAAACTTTTGTGTTTGCTTTGTGATTTTGGAAAACCAAGGATTTCTCTATTCCCTGTCTCAAGGACACACTGTCTATCAGTCTTGATACAAATCATATTACATTGTGTGTCTGAAAATATTCCACGAGATCTAAATTTTTATTCTCTATTATTTTCCTTTTTCATTTTTCACCTTCTGCTCTCATGAGATTCGTGCATTCCCAGAGTAAGATAGGCAGATATATTCCTATACTTTGTGCTTATTTAGCATGCTGCTGCACAAAAGACATTTCTAGAAGTCAGTGCTCTCCAGGAAGAGTCTCATCTAATGTTCAAAGTTGTGAGGGAGTTTACAAAGTTTTCTTTTGACTTTTCCTACTCTGAAGTCTGCATCCAAAAATGTATAGTTATAAATACAAATGCACAGGTAGTGACATCTGTATATTCCAGCAGTTTCCTGGGATATCTGATATCATTAGAGTGGCTGAATAACAATTCTGAGTTTGTGTGCAAAGGCAATTGTCCTGATCACTTAATTTCCTTGGTCTATAGTGACTATAAAAACAAAACAAACAAAAAAGCAGAAAGTCAAGGTGCTTTACAGTAAGAAGAGTTACCTTTATAGTGTCGTCTCTGCCAGTTTACTGATGCAGCAAGCAGTGGGTTATTTCCTAACCAAGTTAAACTATTGCTTTAAGGAGCAATCCAGACCTTTTAATTCCCTAAATACTGCCAACTGAGTTGGTCAGAAATGTTGCTGAGTATCTCCACAAAGTCTGTGTAACAAAATGTCATGAAGAAGTTGCTCCTCGCGCCAAGCTGGGTGTAATCCTGCCTCCATTCATCTTCATATCTCACAGGTGAGAAGGGTATCTTTAAATATATTGATGAGGTTAAAAAAGATGCAAGAGGGGAAAAATGTCTCTGGAAGAACCCACAGTGGGACAGGAAAGCACAGAGGATGTGTTATGGAGTCAGCAGTGAATAGAGGATTATGACAGAAATGAATACTTAAAAATATTTTTCCTGTCAGTTCTTGCAGATGCGAGAAAAAATGTCACAAAGAAAAGAAATAAAGAAACTTTTTAGGTAACATGCAAGTTCTTCTCCTTCTCTTAAAAGTTTGCTGTCAGAAGTTAACATATTAAAGCAAAAACACTGGAAAAAATCAGAAACTTTGATTATCAGGATAGATAAATGGGAAAATCATGAAAAAGAAAAAAAAATGTTTAAGAGAGAAAACCATAAATCAAGAACACTTGACAGTTTGCTTTCAAGTTATTTGAAATTAAATTAGTAATACCTGTTTTGCTTTATCGTCTTGTTTTAAAGAGGTGATATCTCAGTAGAGTCATGAGCTTTTTCCAGCATCATATGTAACCAAAGAATTGCCCTCAAAAGGGAGGGGAATTAAAAACTACTTTACTTGTGAGGGATTTTTTTCTTTTAGATGACCATATTATACATGTTCATCTTACACGTTACTATAACCTTCAAAAAACAAAGCCCATGGAAATAGGAAGAATAAGGTTTACTCATTTCTTCCCTTTCATCTATGATGGCTTTGTCCCTTTAGTAGCACTTACTCCATGATGTCATATCCAACTGGTTGAGTACTTCATTGTCAGTCACAGTATTTGTCAATACTAGCTAAAAGACAACAGATACATGATATGTGGGCAAAGGGTAATATGAAGTTACTGGAAATTATCCAAAATACACTGCCTTATCCCACCAACCTCACATATGAATCCAAAATTAAAATCTCATTTAAAAGGAGTCTAAATTAAAAAAACTTACTTAATTCCCTCAATTTGCAGAACTATTCCATTCCATTAGGCAACTAATTTCTACCTGTCAGATACAGAAGGAAAGTGGTTCGTCTGTGAAGGAAACTTCCTGCTTGTAGCAATTAGGTATGAAGAATCTGGGAAGATGTCTATACTTTGATAGTTGCCTGTGCTTAACTCTCAGAGTTCATAAACCCATGGGTAAATGAAATTGAAGTGTAATCTTCAATGGTTTCATGCTACAGAAGGCTAAAATGAGGTTACATATTTCGTAATTAAATAAAAATATTACTTTAATAGAGAATCATGAAATTTTACTTTTGTGAAATCCATGTATATAAATCCTTTTTGTTAATCTATTATTCTAATAAGATTTTACAGACAGTGTGAAGAGGTCTTGATTACTATTAAAAGATAAAAGCCAGGAGAATGCAAGTAACGAACAACGTCAAGGCAATAAGAAAGATATGAAACTAACAGAACTGTGCAGACAAAATAAAATTGCTCGTCCTGCAGTTTCCCTTGGATTGTACTTCCATTTATCTGTTTAATTATTTCCTAAAAGCATGTACCGGAATAGATGGAGAAAAAAAATAAACGTACAATTTCCTGGAGAAAATGAAACACCGTACTTGTCACTTAAAACTACTTCTCTGTGCTTTCTTAAACACTATAGAAATTTTAGGAAAAGGAAAAAAATATGTATATCTAATTCATATGTTTTTCATACTCTGTTTTTGTAAGAAGGTAACCTATTTCTGGATCAGATGGAGCTTGACTTGACCATCCTTCACTTTGTAGCAGACAGTATTTTATTCTTTAACAACTCTATATATCTCATTATAAGGGCAAAAGGGGGAAAATAATTACACTGATTTATTATATTATTTCAATTTAAATCAAAACAAGTGTAAAGTTTGTAATTTAAAAAAGTCCAAACATAAACTGGTTTGAGTATGTATCATAGAATTATCGGGAAGAAAATATTTGGAGTGGAGGATAGTGCCTTGTCCCTTGAGTATCTTCATTTTCTACCAAAGTGAACGTTAAGCTGGCTGTAAGTCCCTTTAGAGGTGAACACAAACTTTGCAAAGTTTAAATAGGAAAATCTCTGTAAACCTCAATTGTTTAAGAAAACAAAAGTAGCTTCTAACTCTTTCCGTAGAAGAGGAGGGATGGTAATTTTTGTATTCCCACAGAGTTCCTTTTATTAAATTGCATAATTATCTTGAAAGTAAGTTGATATTAGATGAATGTACACACCGAGAATTCCACAGCATACTTTCAAGAATGACGTATATGGAAAACAACAACCTTTTATTTTACATTTTCTGCAATGCTTACAGTAATTTTGTTAACGTTTTAAAATTTGTTGCATCGATAGGGGGTTATGATCCTACAGCATCAAATTAGCATAAACACAAGCCTCTTACATACAGCTGAGGACAGAAGGGGCTTGTTAGGAATTTATATAAGCAAGAAACAGGCGTTTTGTCCTAGAGTGGAACAGATTCTAAAAGGTTTACCCCATGTTAGCGGGAAAAGTGGGGCTGCCTATGGCACTTTTACCTGAATTCTTGAGTCTCAGATATTGATAGAGATGAGTTTAAAAGGCTACACTGGGTGTGATATAAGAATAGCCTTTGTTCTTTTATAAAACAAATTGGAATGCTACCGATAATGCTGAAAAAAAAAAATTAAAATGCAAAATTATGCATATTCCATTTTACATCTAGTAATATTCTTTATTCTAAGCAATCCTTAAATTTTTAAAGTTTTGTGGACAATATTTTTTAATACAAATGTGAATATACATATATCTGCATCATGTAACTGTGCTGAAAATGTCTTAATCACCACTTTCTTTCACTGACAGACTCCTGGGAGACAGTGAAAAAAATAAAAAAAGTCTCAGATTTCTTGACTGGAAAATATGTTTCTTCAAAAGGAAGGTGATTATGTTTTCTAGGTATGGAATCTGGTCTTGTAGAGAGCTGGGAAAGTGTTCCCTGGTGCTTGCTTGGAGCCTGGAAAACAAATATCACATGAAGGTTATATCACTAGAACAACAAGAGGAGGTACTTTCCAGAGGTGGTTGAAAATATTTCACAGATAATAAGTAATCCAGGTTTATGGAAATCATTATGCTTAAGATGAGATATCAATGTCCACAAAATCATTTCAGAGTGATTCCTCTAAAAATAAATACAGTATTTTCACATTGGTTGAATATTACTTTGAATTTGTTAACTTATGCATTGTGTCAGCACCAGTTGAATGAATATATTTGATTGTCTATACTATATTGAATATTTCTGCACTGCAAAGTGTTTGTCTTATTAAAATAATATCTGACTCCTCATGGAAATATGGAATTTTCCACTTCTGTGGGGAAAAATGTCAGTTCTTATTTTTGACTTGAACCAAAAACAAATTTCAGCATATTAGAAGATGGAGAAAGAAACGAAAAGCATAGCTGAGACCCTTCTTTCAAATTTCTTATGGCTGACAGATATTAGCAATATGGAAACACTCTTTCATAAAGATAGCCCGAAAGCTGAGGATATCACTGTGCACAATGACATGATAAAGAAATATGAAATCATGAAAAGCACAAAAATATTAAAACTAATCTATATATTTACTTTTTCTCATTTTAACTGTTTTAAGAAGGAATAAAAACTGATATTGAATGACCAAAAATTTAAAACACAGACATATAAATATATTTTCATTTTATACAAAAATAACTTTTCCCACCAGTGAACACTATAAGTCATGTGAATCAAGGAACTTCACATATTTGATGCGATGAATGAAAACTTCAGAAGGAAATATCCTTATCAGTTATCCTCCACAATGATCTGAGACTCAAAGAAAATGAAAAAAACGTGTTCGTTTTGATTTCAGTTATGGCAACATTTGCCATAAGCAGTGGCATTAGCAAATACATATTGAAAAACGAGAATGCAAACTTCATTTTCCAAGTCACCAGAAAACCACCAAATTTAGATGGTTTTTTTTTTATTTTGGAATGGGTTTTGGGGGTATTTTTCCCATAAATTTTAGGAGTAATCTTTTCTTAAAGTGATACCACTTGTAGTCTATTTTCTTGTGTCTTCCTAATGACCTAGCTGTGACAAGTCAGAAAGAAAATGAGCAGTGATCTATATTTTCATACTTTCCACTACTTTCATAATCTGTGCCTGCACCAAATAGAAGAAAACCACTGAGGAAATTCCATCATACATCACTCGTTCATACCTGTCGAAATGTAGAAATTCATATACACTCCAGTTAGCATTATGCTGAGGGAATACCTGTCCTTGTTAACTGACACTGGTTAACTGTAGACCTCCTGACCTTCTCCCCTAACTGCATTGTTGCATTGGGGGTTCTCTAGATGTGACCTAGCAAAAGAGACAGGCACTTGACTGGTCAGCTGTAGAAGACAATGAGAAAAACCAATGATGAAGTAGATTAATAATCCTCTGCATTATTCACATCAGAAAAGGGAGAAAAAGTTTCAGGTCTGTGTTTCCTTCCTTGGTTCTTCTTCTCCTTTGATTGGTAAGCCACCCTCAGAGATGCCCTTTGAAGCTAGATGGATTGTAGTTATAATTCTGTGTATTTTGTATGTAATCATATATGTTTGGAATCCAGTACATTCTTACTTGATATCTCCAGTTAAACCCACAGCTTAATTTTGATCATCACAATTTACAATGACCGTTCATCCCTGATAAAAGTTGTTGACATAAATCTTGTTTTTCCCATAGCTTTATTATTCACACAGTTAGTAAATTTGTTGTATGGATTGGATTTTCCTTCCGGGTTCTTCTGACTTCTTGTATACAGAGAGACACTTCTTTGCAGTTTTTTAAATGCAAAAAATGGCTTGCCTTTTTGTGTTGCTTGCTTCTAAGGAATTCATGTAGAATAATAATTAAATTAATCTTTCAGGCAGCTAAAATTCCTAGTGAATGATGCATTGTACTTGTCACTAAAGTTTTCCTTTTTAAAAATTTTGGAAAATGCTATTAATTTAATCATCAAGAAGGAAATAATTAAATGATGTGAACAAAATTAATGGTCCCTGCATTTTCAAGCAAGGGTGCGTAAGGGCAAATGACGAGCCAAAGAAATGAACCAACAGCTTTAAAATCTTAACACATTTCCAGGGCCAAGTGTAACAGAATGCTTATTACAGAATCACAGAATGGTAGGGGTTGGAAGGGACCTCTGTGGGTCATCTAGTCCAACCCTCCTGCTGAAGCAGGGTCACCTACAGTAGGCTGTAAAGGACCTTGTCCAGGTAGGTAAATTATTAAATTTATTAAAAGCTCTGAATAAAGTGTTTACCTTTATTAAAAGGTAGCTAAAGAAAGCTGTTTGTGAAGATAATCTATGATCAGGTTCCACCATATAAAAAAAAAGCTACTGACTTTAGTCCATATTTTGTTAGCAATCTCCTCAATAGATCTTGGGAAAGTCACCTTATGTGTACATTAGTTTCTCTACTATTAGAAGGACTTAACATAACATTAAGTGTCATTTGCTTACTTCTTTAATTCTTTCAAAATTTCTGAAGATTTCTTAGATGCAAGAGATAAAAAAGTAAAAAGTTAAGCATGTTTAAAGTTGATCTACAACAATGAGAAAGAGAAAGGAATATTTGGAGACAAGTTGAATATATGTGACTCGTTAGAAGGTATAGAAAGCTGGTTTAAAGTAAAAAATGCCAAATAGATGTAAATGTTACCTAGCTATACAGAACTGACATTAAAAAGTGAACATGAGATTGTTTCCAAAATAAGTTCAATTTCAATTAAAATTACAGAATCCCTAGATATATTTATTCCTTGTTATATTTTAGTAGAAGCTATATGCAAATTTTGCAAATTAGCAATGTTCCAGAGTAATCTCAAGTTATAGACAAATGAACAGAAATGAAACTAAATGCCTGTTTTGACTTCAGTTGTGGCACTACTGGAGAAATGGCTACAGCAATATTTAAAGAATTTTGGAGAACCCTGATAATCATACGGTTCTAAAATATATAACCTTGTTCCAGAATACCTAGATGCATAGTCTGATTTCTGTTGAGAAACATTTATGGTAAATTGTTCCTTTAGATCAACAAGATTATTTGATTGCTAAGTCTTAGTTAAACAGTGTGATGAATGCATGATACAAGGTCTAAGTATGATATTTGAAATTTTGGCTTAAAAAATGTTGTTTGACCACTAATATGGCATTTAGGCTTCTGTGACAATCCCTAAGGACTGGAGATAGCACATTTATACTCAGGGCTGTAATTAGCTTTCCTCTAACAAATCCTAACAAACTCTAACTTTTTGAGTAAAAATAAAAACATTCTCTGTCTAATAAATATCTTCTATCTAATACTAGTCTTGTGATATCTTGCTTTTTTATAGGTTAATTGACCTAGGATTTGGAGAAATGTCTAAGTCTAGCGAGCAAATATGGTATATGTAAACTCACCTGTATTTAAATGCTTTAGGTATTGAACTACTACAGTGTAAAGATTGCTCCTGTAAGACATAGTATCTTTGAATGTTAATGATAAGTTAAGTGTAGATTTATACAAAATAGACTTCTCAATCCTTGAATGGTTTGAAAATTCATAGTAAAATTCCAAAAGTTCTTATGAGTCCTTCAGGTGAGACGTGAGTAAATTCTTATGGTTCTTGACTGGTGTCACTAAAAAGAAAAAGCTAGAGAAAAGCTATGCTGCTGAAAAAAGCCTGTGTGGTCTAACAAATAGAAGACAAAAAAATGTCCTGTGCAGTGGGACATAAGATGGTTAATTTATACATCTTCAAAATAAATGGTGTGAATGATGAGTTTGCAAGTTTTTGCCAAATATAGTTCTACAAAATTAATAAAATTCCAAGACAAAAATAATTGCAAATCAACTTTACAATCAAACTTATTAGAAAAAAGCACTTTATAAAAATGTATACTAAAAATTAAAAACCTGATAGCATTTTCCAGGATTGCAAAGAGCTAGAGAAAGTGGAAACAACACAGTAATAAATGCAGATAGTATTTTGTTGGAGAGACTTTAAATAGTATTTCCAAACTAGCCACATTTATTAGAGGATGCTTATGAGAAATATTTCTTTTATAGTGGTCAATATATTTTATATATATAAATCTACTGTGCTGTTGGTTTTGAGAGCACCAGCAAAATACCGGAAGCCTTCACTTCTTTTAGACTTGTCAGGAGCATAGCAGTGTTTCCAATACTTTTGCAATGACAGAGAGTACCACTAGCAGTAACACAGAGAAGCCTGATGTAAGGAATAATCTGGAAATAAAAATTGGTGTTGCATGTAGAAAGATTTGAGAACATGAGAAAGACTTGCTTCACTACAATAAAGTGCCATATTCAAGAACAAACTGTCAAGTGCAGTTTTGCATTTGAATGTTCATGTATATATTCCGCTCAGCTAACAAGTAAGCCTTCAAAATTATTGCTTTATTTATGTTCTAACAAATATATGATGGCCCTGGAATCACTTCTCACTAATAAGTGCCATGCTGTTGACAAGCAACTGTCATTTCAGTAAACCATGTTGGTGCCATGAATCTTACTTTTCTTTTTAAATCATATTAAAAGGAACAATAAAATGCACAAAGTTAAATGCTGGAGCTTTGAAAGTCTTCCTGTATCAATACAATGAGAAAATATGTAATATCATCATCATGAGACTATAGTTCACAGAATCATCGAATCATAGAATGGTTTGTGTTGGAAGAGACCTTCAAATATCATTTGCTTCCAACCCCCCCTGCTATGAGCAGGGACATCTTCAACTATATAAGATTGCTCTGAGACCTGTTCAACTTGAGCTTGAATGCTTCCAGGGATGGGGCATCTACCACATCTCTGGGCAACCTGGTCTAGTGCTTCACTCGCTGCATCATAATATCATAGAATCATAGGTTAGAAAACACCTCTAAGATTATGAAGCCCAACCACCCACCCAACACCACTATTCCTACTAAACCATATGCTGAAGCGCCACATGTACACGCTTTTTAAACACCTCCAGGGGTGGTGACTCCACTGCCTCCCTGAGCAGCCTATTCCATTGCCTGACCACTCTTTCAGTAAAGAAATTTTTCCTAATATTTGATCTAAACCTCCCCTGATCCAACTTGAGGCCATTGCCTCTCATCCTATTGCTAGTTACTTGGGAGAAGAGACCAACACCCACCTCACTACAACCTCCTTTCAGGTAGTTGCAGAGAGCAATAAGGTCCCCCCTCAGCCTCCTCTTCTCCAGACTAAACAGCCCCAGCTCCCTCAGCCACTCTTCGTAACATTTGTTCTCTAGACCCTTCACCAGCCTCGTTGCCCTTCTCTGGACATGCTCCAGTAAAAAAACACGTTCTGTAAAAAATCTCTTCCTTACATCTAGTCTAAATCCACTCTCTTTCAGTTTAAAATCACTGCACCTTGATTTGTTTCTACAGTTCCTGCTAAAAAACCTCTCTCCATCTTTCTTATAAGCCCTCTTTATATACAGAAAGGCCGCAACAAGATGTCCCCAGAGCCTTCTCTTCTCCAGGCTGAACAACCTCAACTCTTTCAGCCTTTCTTCACAGGGTAAGTGTTCCATGCCTCTCATCATTATGTTGGCCCTCTCTGGACCTGCTCCAACAGGTCCATGTCTTTCATCTGCTGAGGTTCCAGAGCTGGATACAGTACTGCAGGTGGGATCTCACCAGAGCGGAGCAGAGTGGCAGAATCACCTCCCCCGTCATGTTAGAAAGACTTCTTGCTATGCAGCCCAGAATACTGTTGGCTTTCTGGCCTGCAAATGCACACTGCTGGCTCATGTCCAGCTTTTCATTCACCAGTACCCCCAAGTAGGCAGGACTGTTCTCCATCCATTCTTTTTCTGTATTTATAAGGAAGTCTGCTCCAACCCAGGTGCAGGACTTTGGGCCCACTCCTGCGAAGGCTTGTTAAGGTCCCTCTGGATGACATGCCTTCCCCCAAGCAAATCAACTGCACCACTCAGCTTGGGGTTGTCTGCAAACTTGCTGAGGGTGCACAAATTTCCACTACGTCATCGATGAAGATATTAGTGTTGGTCCCATTATGAACCCTTGAGGGACACCACTCATTACAGGTTTCCACTTGGACACTGAGACATGGACTGTAACTCTTTGCACACAATCATCTAGCCAGTTCCTTATCCATCTAAACTCCATTCAACAAACCCTTATCTCTCCATTTTAGAGGTAAGAATGTTGTGGGGAACCTTATCAAAGGCCTTACAGAAGTTCAGGTAGAAGATATCCATAGCTCTTCCCTTGTCCACTGATGTAGTCACTCTATTGTAGAAAGCCATTAAGTTAGTCAGGCACAGTTTGCCCTTGGTGAAGCCATGTTGGATGTCTCTCATCACCTACCTGTCTTCCACATGGTTCAGTATAAATTTTGTGAGGAACTAATACACAGTCGTACTGGACACTGAGGAGAGGCTGACTGGTCAGTAGTTCCCTGGGTCCTCCTTATTACCCATTCTAAAAATGGGTGCGATATTTCCTTTTCTCCAGTAACTGGGGACTTTTTCTGTCAAGACAGAAAGTGGCTTAGTAACTACATCTGCCAGTTCCCTCAGGACTCTGGGATGCATCTCATTGGGTCCCATGGACTTGTGTATGTTTCTTAGGTGGTCTCAAACCTAATCTTCTCTTACGATAGGAGGGACTGTTCACCCAGTCCCTGCCATGATGTTCAGGGACTTGAGAGATGTGGAAGGAATGATTTCCAGTGAAAACCAAGGTGAAAAAATTATTGAGTATCTCAGCCTCCTCTGTGTTGGTTGTCACTCATTCTCCTGTCTCATATATTAAGGATGGGGTAGTTTTTTTTTAATCTTCCTTTTCTGACTAACATGCCTGTAGAAGCCCCTCTTATTATTCTTCAAGTCCTTTGCCAAATTCAGCTCTAGCTACTCCTTAGCATTCCTGATCTCATCCTTATACATCTGGGCAGCATCCCTATATTCTTCTTAGGATACATGTCCCTCCTTCCACTACCTATACACTTCCTTCTTACACTTTAGTTTGACTAGGAGGTTCTTGCACACAGGAGTCAAGAGCTCTTGTACTCCCTTAAAATGTCCTTAAAGAACAGCCAGCTCTGTTATGCTCCTTTATCCCTGAGTTTCCCAGGAAGTCCTGTCTACTAATTGCTTAAACAACTGAAAGTTCACTCTCCCAAAATTCAGGGTCTTGACTTTACTTATTGCCTGGCCTATATCCTTTGAGATTGTGAATTCCTCCAGGGCATGATCACTGCAGCCCAGGCTACCACCAGTCATGACCTCTTCAATTAATATGCGTTGAAACCAACAGGTCCAGTAACACTTCTCCTCTGGTCAAGTTTTCTCTCTCTTGGATTAAGAAATTATCTTCAATGAACTCCAAGAATCTCCTGGACTGCTTATGGGTTGCTGTTCTGCTTTTCCAGCAGAGGTCAGGGTGAATGAAGTCTCCCAGCAAGATTAGAGCTTGTGAGCATGATGCTTCCTGTAGTGACGTAAGAATCCTGCATCAACAGACTCCCCTTTGTCGGGCGGCCTGTAGAAAACATCAGCCACAAGGCTTGGCCCCTAATTTTTACCCACAAGCTATCAACCTGTTCTTCATTGTTATTCAAAGACAGCTCTGTGTGGTTGTGGTAGTACAGATCCCCCCACACTCCTGCACTGTTTTATGATCTTAGGAATTCCTATTAAGTCTTAGCCTTTGTGCAATGAGTTTGGCGGTTAAGTGTCCCTTGACTGTACCAGGAACTCTTGCATGGCTGAGGTGGGGAATAGCACTGACTGTAGAGGAACTCCAGTTTCTTGGCCAAGGTGGGGAAAGAGAGAAGGAATAATTAGTCATGGCTTGACAGCCTTAGAACATATCTTACCTGGATTGTAACTCTGGTGGATCAGTATCAGCATTACTGGAATTTTGAGAATTCCAGTCATTACCAACCTGGATTGTGGTCAGAATGGAAATTTACTGACGACTAAAGTCAATCATCTCCCGACCTTATAAGCAGCAGTCCCAAGGGAGACCCTTCGAGCTATTCTGGACCACAGTGGACTGCACCCAGTATCTCTGAGTGCGATGCCTCTCAGATCATTTGAATTCTGAAGCTCGAAGTTACCTTCGCTGACGAGATCTGGGCTGAACTACACGGATTCCTCACTCCTTGAGGCTTGACCTTCACCTGTTGAGGAAAATGATTTGCAGCGAGTGTTTCACTAAACTAGAGGGAATTTTTAACAGGTTACCTTTATGTATGCATCTTGTCTGTGTGCTTGTGTGCATGACTCAATTCAAATCACAATAACCTATTATTGTGATTGTAGTGAATTCTTTTTAATCACTTTGTTAATTCTAAGTTAACCAATGATTAATTACTGCTAAATTTCTGTTGTTGTCTCTCTTTAACTATGAACAAGCTTTGAAATGCTGCTAGACATATTCTTTAGACATAAACCATTATGGTCTGAGGCTGTCTGGATCCAGGAACAGATAGGCTTTTCTCTGAGCAGGGGTTTAGAAAGTAAGCAGGGCCATTCTGAACCTTGTGACTCAATGGGAGGGTCTCTCTCTCCCCTTACATCTTTCTCCAGTCTATGTATAAACCATTTTACCTCGATCCTACTTCGATTTTTTATTCCATTCATGTAATAAGTAATAGAGTGAACCTTGCAAATGAACTATGTTAAATCACATTTTATATATTCTTATTAAAATAATTTCTTGCAAATACCTTTGATGGTGACTCTTTAAGCAGCCTAATCACTCATTCACAACAATGGTCAATCCATTTTTTTTACACAGAGGGCAGCCCTGCTCCCGTACCTTCTTCCTTGCCTGTCCCTCCTCAACAGTTTATAGCCATTGATTGCAATGCTCCAGTTGTGTGATTCGTCCGACCACATTTCAATGATGGGGATTAGCTTCCTATGCACACAGTGGCTTCCAGCTCCTCCTGTTTGTAACCCGTGCTATGTGGGTTGGTAAATAGACACATTTGCTGGGCTACCAGCCATGTCATGGTTTTAGAGGAAAAAGGTCTAATTCCTTTGAAACATTTAACAGGAATTTCCCTGTTGGTTCCTAATGCACCAGCAACCCTTGGCTCTTCCCTATTACTCAAAACTCCATCTCCTTCCATCATTAAGTCTAGTCTAAAGCTCTCCTTACAAGTCTGTCCAGCTTGTTGGCAAAAACCCTTTTGATTCACTTGGTCAGGTGAATCCCATCAGCTCTCAATATTTCTGCGCTTTCAAAGGTCAATCCATGGTCACAGAAGCCAAAACCACTGGGAATGGCACCAGCCATGCAGCCAAGATTTCGCTTGTTCAATTTGTCTCCTTCATCCTGAACCCCCAACCTACGCCTTTCATAAGTAAACTCTCAATAATTGCTGTTTATTGAAAACCTTTCATGAACAATACTCTCATATTATTACGCAAATTCAAAGCAGGTTGGTGCAACCTTACAAAGGCAATAAACTCTCCAGCTGACTCAGGTCTGAAATCTGAGTTGCAATATTTTTTGTTGTTCCAGCAAGCTGGTCCTGGGAGTCCTGGGCAATGTCACACTTCTTTTAGTCACTCTTCAAACATTCAACGTCGTCTTCTGATTTCTGGAAATGAACTGACCTTGATGATTTGAGAACTGAGCTTGTCTGTATGATGCTGGTACAAAGAGGACGCTCCAGGCTGAGACCCTGAAGAGCTGATTTACACATCAGTTTCAACTAGCTAATAGAAAGCTGTTGACGAAAAAACTATTGCACTGAAGAAAGAAGTTGCAAAATTATCTATGAAACAAGTTCTCTTTTTTTTGGCAAGATTTAATTCCACATTTCCTAGATGATGACATATGACTTTTACCAGGCTAGGGACTTCAGAATTTTTTTGTGTGTAAGTTGAATTTTAATAGCTCCCACAGAGAGACATTACAGAAGTTGTCACACCATGTTTGATCACTGTCATCATCTAGATTTGACACTATGAGAGGAAGGAGACATATCTGCTGCTTTAAAGAAAGATGAATCCTTCCCATTCCATTATACACTATCATGTGTAATTATTATCAGACCTGTTTACATAGGAGTGGTTCTCTACAGCAACAAGGAGAATTTACACTTTAGACTGTAACATTAGTTTCTGTTTTATCAGGGGTCTTTTTTTGCTAAGGTACAGGCTTTGCTAATAGTCATGTAACTGTTAATTGTTTTAAAAAAGCAATTTTTTTTTTACCTTCAGTGTCCACATACAGTTGTGAATCTTAAAATTTAACAGTAAACTACATAAGGAAATACATACATATCTAGGTCAGCAAACAGAAGTATTTTTTTATTCATGAAGACAAAAGGAAATGTGGCAGTTTATTTCTCTTTATTCTCCTTTCAAGTTCTCTAGCTTTGAATTACAGGAAGGAAGAGTTCCTTTTTATTTTTTCTTTAATAGAAGCAATTGATACTATCCCATAGAATTCATGCTGCAAAGCACAACAGCCTTAACAGGACTGACAGTGTTTGGATGCTCATAGAATGACTTTTTATTTTTTTTTAGTTATATATATATCCAAAATTGTTCAACTTTAAAATGTGGAGGAACATATTAAAAAGAGCACAATTTTCTTACTTTTGACTCAGATGCAGCTGGGAATGGAGGTACATCTCTTGTGTGACTGTTGTCTATCCCCACATTCACCTGTACATTCATGAATAGTTTATATAGGTAAAATAAAAAGCACTTTCTCATAAGAAATACAGAAAAATTTGTGTTTAAAAAGGAGGAAGGTAACTGTCTCTTCAACATAATTAAAACTCCTGAGGGTAAGCTTTAAGGTGATTTTAGACATCTAGAAGGATGAAAGATTTTTGAGTCCTCAAATAAACCTATTCAGCTCACTTTATTATTAACTGTAACATTGGGAATTAAAAAAATGTAAGTAATTCAGGCACCACAATTGAAAAAAGAAGTTCTCTGCAGAGTTCTGTGTAGTGGTGACAGAGCTCTGAGATCATCTGTCCTGTCAAGCTGTCGAAAGGGAAAAACTTGTATGCAAAACAAAACCAACGGCAGACTTTATCTAGGATTTTGTTCTAAACAATGTGAAACATTGTGCCCCAGTTGCCTTAATTATGCTGCAGCATCTGAACACTAACTTCCCTGCATGTTGCAGAACTCCTGTGGAGTTCTTCTGTAACTCTTTTCCTTAGAAGTTTAGCAGCTCCAAAGGATCCTGGTGTTATCTCTCCTATGCTGTTAATGGCTACCTTGGCACCCACTGGCGCCAGTAACACCAGTGGCAGGTCAAGTACCTGATGTTAGAGACTCCATGCCACTGGCATTTGCATCTGGTGCCTTTCTGAAATGAGCCTTACTCCCCTTTATTACCAAGGACAGCTTGACACCCTTGTTGCACCAGTCAGGTGAAAGCAAAGAATAAATACGGGGTTTTATCTGTAATGTTGCTTAGTTCTGTGAAGGTGGAATTTCCTTACAGGAGCCATTGTATTTGTGTGGAACCATGATGCGTTGTGGAGGCCTGGCATTCCTGCTCATACAAACCCCTTTTGGTCTGTCATTTTCATGTGCTGTATCTGTGAACACTTCAGTAAAGAAATAAGTGAGCAAAGGGAATACATACCATGTGGGTAGGACAGAGAAACCATCCTGTAGACAATCCAGGTGTCACTGAGCCTTGAAGGTACACTTATTTGCTTGGTAAGCAAGTAAGACACACATCTGAGAGAACTTCTGGGAAAAAAGAATTTCTTGTTTCTTCACCTTCTGTTAGCATGTTCTTAAATTTCAAACCAAGAGGATTTGTTGCTTTTGTTGTTTTGAATTTTTGACAAAGTTAGGCCAAGTCATTCCAGAATTTTACAAGAGACGGAAATAATTGTTCCACTGCAATTAGAAGAATTTTAAGAACTGTTTCACAGCAGCCACCTAAGGCTTTAAGGTTAAGCTATCTTCAACCCCCACTCTAACCTTATTTTGAAGGCATTTCAGTTGAGTGCCAATATCTGGTGTGAGGAATAAATGAGACTTGGGAGAAGTTAAATTCTGCATTGAGCTCCAGGCAGACTGCCCTCCAGGCTCTAGGGAACAGTTGAAGAGCTTGGCACGTTTGTCCCAACCTGCACACGTCATCAAAAATGAAAGAAAAAAACAAAGAAGCTGACAGACTTAGTTTCTATGGCAAGGTCTTATTTGTCTGCGTACCCCTTTTTGATAAGTTAGTGAAAAACAGATGATTATGAGATAGAAGGTAGTCGGTCAGCATGATTTTATTGCTCTTCGTAAGTCTTTTAGGAATATTTTCTGGAACACCTTTAATTGCCACCTGAAATCTCATGCTGATGCTAATTACCTGTAAAATGCATTTTAAAAGTTTACATGTTGACCACAGGAAAATATAGTAAACCGAAAGGGTCACCTTTCTTCCATGTTAGTAAACAGAGCAACAGTCATCTCTGCCATAAGTTCTTTTTCTGATGAGCTGTCACTTGGAAGTTCAAAATGCCTGAGAGGTTAAGTTTAGAGAAGTTGCATTACAGCAATTAGGAGATTATAAACGGATTTTAGCACTTGGGGTTTCTGACAATGGTTTTATAACAACAATTGGTCAGTCTATTTCCTTTTCTGTCAAGCATTCACCTTTAGTGAAAGCTTTGCATGCCTTTTAATTTGTCTTAAATTTATGCATAACTAGATTAGCAGTTCCTGGCAATCATTTGTTTCACGTTTCTGCTTTCAACCATCTCTTCTTTTTTTACCACCTGCTGTATTTGCCTTCTGCTCAGAGTATGCTGTTGACAGTTACTAATAATGCAGATCAAATTTACTTACTATGACAGGCAAAACACCAAGTAAAAGCAAAACAATAGAATACCACATTCTTTTTCACTGTTTAAGTAGTGTCTTGAAAGGCCAAACCAGCTTTGTAAGAGTATTAATTCACTAAGAAAGTAGGTATATTATTGGGTTTAAATATAGACTGTGTGCAAAGCTGACTATGGTGGCATAATATTGCAAGGTTTTTAACAAAAATCATATATATGCACACATATGAAGTACAAAATGTATCACCAGGTCAATTTTGATTTCTTGGAGTTCATTAGCATTTGCTACTAACCAAAACATAAATATTCTGAGGGAATGATAATTAGCTTGATTCAGACATCTTTTTAGGCTAAATTCCTATTTTCACTATTTATTTACCATCTCCAAGATCCCTGTCATTACTTCTTGCTCATTATTTAAAACAAGCTAAAAGGAAACTGTTTACAGTTTATTTATTTACCATCTCCAAGATCCCTGTCATTACTTCTTGCTCATTATTTAAAACAAGCTAAAAGGAAACTGTTTACAGTTTCTTTAAAGCATGGTGATCAAGTCCAGACAGAAGCTGTGTTTATTATGCATCTAAAACATGTGGTTATATGGTGACAGAAGTGATGAGTGTAGTAAATGACTGCCCTCTGAACCAATATATTGTTGATGTACATTATTCTCCACACAGCAGCCTGGCAAACCTCCTGTGTGAATTGCAGCAGTCTACGCCTTTTGCATGCATTTAGTTTGGAAGATGCATGAATTGCGATGATCATGCAGAAAAAAACTGTAGTGCTTCATGCTGCATTGTAATAGGATTTTTCCATAATTGACATTGTTAATGGGAAAACATTTGGGTTTTTATTGTCTAAATCTAGGTTAAGATAGAGTAAGCATATTAGAAATAATTCAGCCCCCAGATACAAATATAAGGACCCTTTTACATGGAAAAAGGAATCATTTGGAGTATCAGAGAAGAAGGAAAGATGACCTTCAAAAAAAAACAATTTCTGTGCAGATATAAATGGTATCTTATAGAATATGTATGCACTAGTGATTCATAGGTAGTCAGCTATGCAGAATTCCAAGTTAGCTGGAAATTCACTGCCTGATGTATTTTTAAGAAAGAAAAAAAGTTGTATGAATAAAAAATTGAAGTTGCTTAAAGATGTTATTTTTCTTTCCAACTGGTGTCTTTTCCAAAGGCATTCATTGCAACTAGAGATTGGAATGCTTAATATTCTGTTTTAACTAGAGGAAGACGATGTTTTTCACGGTGTCTGCATTAGACACATAATTTGGGAGCCTCACTTAATTGCCTGGGCTTCTTATGTATCCAAAGAATAAAAGCAGGCATCTCCAAAGAGCAGCTCAGAGCACCTCAGTAAGGAGTCATCTCCATTTATTATACAAAGAACTGAGGCTTTTAGGTTTATGGATCAGTTTTCTTTACCTGTGCACAGAGACTGTGAATCTTACTTACAGTGACACGAGTTTTTCAGGAGGTGGGTTTCCAGGAAACTTGTTACTTGTCACCTGCCACAAAGAAAGGTTCATATTTCTCTCCAGCAGTTATTAACATGGATACCTCACCCAACACCAACAAGCTCAGTTAATGCAGTATGTAGCATTGGTGAAAAGACAATAAAAGCATCCAGTCTTGAATATTAGTTAAATGGGATTTTGTTGTTTGTAACTGTTTCGGTTTCGGCTGCCGCCGGCAACAAAAGCGCCACGCGGCCGCCCCTCCCCCCGCCGGCATGCGGAGGAGAATGGAAAGAAAGAGGCAGAAACTGG
>Ga0065711_1033236_pt1 | contig 25869 bp, 29 predicted proteins | sample Hoacrofraction12_FD_59098 | JGI IMG/M metagenome (GOLD analysis project Ga0065711, IMG submission 59098) | Hoatzin crop microbial communities from Cojedes, Venezuela - Epithelial fraction 12 v2 (version 2) | ecosystem: Host-associated > Birds > Digestive system > Esophagus > Crop | place... | reverse complement strand
GTGCTGCAGGGGGGGGTGGATGGAGGCCTTGGATCCCTCTGCGAGGGTCTTTGCCAGCTGGCCTGCCGCTGGTCCCATCCTCTCCCCCAGAACTGCTATCCCGGCAGCGCGCTGGTGTGCAGGCTGGGGACAGGGTGCCATCCCCGCAGTGGGACCCCCCAGAGGGGCCACGAGGGCGAGCAGGAGCAGGAGGGGTGCTGCTGCCTGCCCCCACCTTCGCTCTCCTGCGCTCGTGCTGTCCCGTCCCTCGGCTTCCCAGCCTGCCGGAGGCCGGCTGCCATCCCTTATCCTGCCCCGCTGCTGCTGGGAGCTCAGCACGGAGTTTGGGGGTGCCCGGGCCGGCAGGAGGGGGGAGATCAGCTCGCGGGAAGGGAGACAGGCCGGCAGCGGTGTGCGGAGACCTTGCCAGGGCCACCAATGCTCATGGCCGCAGCAGGGAGCCTGGCGTGCTCTGTGCATCAGCACCCCCATCCCCACCATGCCCGCTCCGTAGAGCGGGAGGGCAGGGCGCTGCTGGGCCCCGCTTGCTGTGGTGCCAGCAGGACACCCTCTCCCCAGGAAAAGGGGCGCAGCCCTCGGGTGCCGTCCCTGCTGCCGCGGGGCTCCGCTGCCTGCCCCGGCAGGTCGGGGTGGCCGCACTCCCTCGGGCCGGCCGTGCCCCGGCCCTTGCGGAGCCAGAGCCTGTTGCTGCGCGTCCCTTGCTCCTGGCCAGCTCGCGGTGTCCGCCATGGCAGGCAGCCCCTGCGGTGGGCAGCGTTTGGCCCCTGGCCCCGGGGGCTGCTCGGGGTGGCCGGCCCAGGCTGCCTGCGTCAGCCCCCGGCGCTGGCGGCCCCCTGGGGCATCTGCACATCAATGGGCTCCAGGGGGAGCAGACCCTAATCCGGCCCATTCATCCCTGCGGGGGCTTTTGTCGAGCCTCCAGATGTTGCAGCAGCGAGGGCAGGGTCTGGCTCTGGGGCCGCAGCAGCAGGCAGGGGGGACACACACCGGGGCTCCCCACCGCCGGGGCTCTGCTCCCTCCTGTCCCGCCGCGCCCTTGACGCGGCGGAGGAGGGACCGGCGCTCCCTCTCAAGGGCAGGCTCCATTACCCACCCCGTGACCGGCCACCCGGCACTGGGAGGGCCTCTGCTCCCCGGGGGGCTCTTCGTCCTTTCCCCTTGGCCTGGGGATGGCGAGGAGCAAGGGATGGAGCTGGAGTGGGATGATGCTTGGAGGGCTCCTTCACGTCTCCTCCCCTGTTCGAGGGCCCCCTTGAGAGCCACGGGGCCGCAGCAGGACAGCATGGCAGGCTGTGGCGGGGTCTGGATGCCCCAGCGCGGGCAGGAGGGTGCCGGCTGGGAGGCGAAGGGTGTGCGTCTCGCTGCTGCGCTGTGTCCTGGAGGGAGCAGGAGATGGGGGACTTCTTCAGCTTCTTCCCTCTGAGGGTGACGGAGCACTGGAACAGGCTGCCCAGGGAGGTTGTGGATTCTCCTTCTCTGGAGATATTCAAGACCCCCCTGGACAAGGTCCTGTGCAGCCTGCTGTAGGTGACCCTGCTTTGGCAGCGGGGTTGGACTAGATGATCCCCAGAGGTCCCTTCCAACCCCTACCATTCTGTGATTCTGGGGGACACCCCGCGCAATGTCCTGGAGGGGCTGCTGGTGACCCTGCTCTCTCTGCTCCCCTGTCCCTCACAGGCTCTAGGATGCTGGGGCCAGCCGGGCTCGGGCTGCCCACCTGATCCTCGCCGCCCTGTCCTTCCGGCACACCATGTTGCGCTCCTGGCGCGTGAAGGTGAAGCTGTTGCTCGCCACGGTGACCCTTGCCGTCCTCCTTTCCTGGCTCTACCTCTTCGTGGGCAGCCTCGAATGTGAGTGGGTCCTCCTCAGATGGTTTACAGCGGGGGGTGGGCAGGGGTGGCCGAGGCCTTGGGGTGGTTTCTCTGTGGCCATGCGAGTGGCTGCAGGTGTGTCTGAGCTCTGCGTTTCCAGGAACGCCCCTGAGGACCAGGGGAGCAGAGCTGTGACGTTGGCTGGGTGCACGCGGAGTGTGCTGGGACCGCTCGGCCGGGGCTCTGCCCGCCGTCCGCACCCGGTCCCATGCCCCGTGCCTGTCTCCTCTGCAGATGGCCGCTTCCTCCTGCCGCCGCCCTGCGTGGGCGAGCAGCCGGGCCGGGACGCGGAGCGGGAGGCGCTGGCCTCTCGGGTGCGCAGGGTGGAGGAGGAGAACCAGCAGCTCCGCCTGCAGCTTGGCCAGGCCGAGGGCAGCCATGGCAGCCCGCAGTGGGGGGCCTCCGCCGAGGGTGGGGACCCCCCCGAGAGCAGCAACCGCACGGCCTGTCCCAAGCAGCGGACGGTGCACAAGTGTGAGGTGGGTGATGGTACCGGCGCGGTGAGCAGGGGGTGCTGGGTGGGAGGCTGCTGGCACCCTGGCTGGGCATGAGGGGGTGTGCGGCTGCCTGGCACTGCTCACCCCCTGCTGTGGCCGTGATGGGCACCCATCTGTCCCTCAGCTGGGGGTCGAGGGTGTCTTGCTTCTCCGGAGAGGGAAGCCAGACAGGAGGAGTGGCAGGCAGACTCCTGGTCCCTGCTTCTGAGCCAGGGGACTCCCACCTGCTCCGGGCCTCCTTCCCCAGGCGACGGGCTGCGTTGTGGAGTCTCTCCCCATAGCACGGCCCCCAGGAGGAGCTGGCAGGGCTCTGCGGGTGGGGGTGGCCTGCTCTCAAAAAGGTGACGTTTGTCTCTGGGCAGCTCCTGCACGTTGCGATTGTGTGCGCTGGGCACAACGCGAGCCGAGATGTGGTCACCCTGGTGAAATCCATCCTCTTCCACAGGTAATGGGGAGGTGCTGTGCCAGATCTCTGCTGGCTTGGCATTCCCAGCTGAGCTGCTGCAGGGGGAAGGTGCTGGGGGAGAGGGGCTGTAGGGCCTCTCGCTACCCCCTGTGCCACTGCTGAGGCTCAGAGGCCAGAGGGAATTTGTCTCCCGCAGGCGGCTGGTTTGTCCCCATCTGCCCCCTCAGCTGGTGCCTGTCCCCTGGCAGGGATGGGAGGAATGGGGAGCATGTTCTCTTCCTCCCACTGCAGTGCTGAGTGCTGCTGCACTTGCCCTTGGCAGGAAAAATCCCCTCCACTTTCACTTCATCACGGACTCGGTGGCCCACCAGATCCTCCAGACGCTCTTCCAGTCCTGGATGGTGCCCTCCGTCCACGTCAGCTTCTACAACGCCGATGACTTGAAGGCAGGCACTTGCCCCCTCCCCCCCGCTTTGCCCTGTCCCAAGCCAGTGCTTGGAGGGCTGAGGGGAGCAGCAGAGAGGGGCGAGCGGGAGGGCGTCTGTTAACCCTTTTCCTGCTGGTCCCTTGCTCACCCGCTGCCCTTTCTGGACTTGTTGCTGGTCCAGCTGAGGAGGGGGGCACAGGGCCGGTGCTGGAGGGGTGGGGAGGCCCCTTAGGGTAGCACTGCTGCTGCAGCAGAGCTGGGTCCCCGGCTGAGCACTGAAATACTGGGGTTCAGGTGAGGGTTCTGGTGGCCGGAGGAAGAGCCGGGCCAGGGTCAGAGTGAAGGAGAAGGGAGACGCAGCCAGCGAGCGCCTGAAGGGCCTGGGGGGAGAGGTGTGGGGCTGCCGGTGGTGCGGCTGGAGGAGATGCTCCAGGCTCAGCTGGCTCCACAGCTCTGTTGTGCCCCTCTTCATGGGAGGCTGGGCACACACAGCCGTCCTGCCCGTGCCGGGATGAGCATGGCCGTGCCTGGCCCTGAGAGCGTGTCGCCTTGCAGCCGGAGGTGTCGTGGATCCCCAACAAGCATTACTCCGGCATCTACGGGCTGATGAAGCTGACGCTTACCAAGGCGCTGCCCTCCAACCTCTCCAAGGTCATCGTCTTGGACACCGACATCACCTTCGCCACTGACATCGCTGAGCTCTGGGCTGTCTTTGGGAAGTTTTCTGGTGAGGACAGGGTGCCCGCTGTCACACCACACTGGTGGTGGTCCCCATCTGCTACCGCACGAGTGTGGTGGGTTTGGGCCCTCTGAACCTGCCACGGGACGGGCTGGATCCACGTCTTTCTCTTTCCTCAGACAAGCAGGTGATTGGGCTGGTGGAGAACCAAAGCGACTGGTATTTGGGCAACCTCTGGAAAAACCACAAACCGTGGCCAGCCCTGGGACGTGGCTTCAACACGGGTGAGCGTGGGCTGATGCAGCCTGATGGTGCGTTCAGCTGAGGCGGCGCTTGGCACAGGTTGGCTGGGGAGGGCTGAGGTGAGGCAGAAGGGTCTGGTGGGCACGAGGAGGCTGCTGGTCATGTGGGTGGGCACAGAGGAGCGGCGTGTCCCAGGGGCCGAAGACGTGTGGGCTGCTGTGCTCCAGCTCGGTGACAGCCGGGTGCTCCCTCGGTGACCCAGTGCCCTCCTGCCCGGCACCCAGGGGTGATACTGCTCCTGCTCGACCGCCTGCGTCGCCTGGGCTGGGAGCAGATGTGGCGGCTGACAGCGGAGCGGGAGCTCATGAGCATGCTCTCCACCTCGCTGGCTGACCAGGTAACGGTCCCTGCTCCGGCATGGTTGGCCCTGCTGCGTTCCCGTAGGGCTGCTGGCACGGGGGTCCGTGCTGGCTTCCCACCCGCCTATACACTCGCCTTGTTCTCTCCTAGGACATCTTTAACGCGGTGATCAAACAGGACCCGGCCCTGGTGTACCGGCTCCCCTGCTTCTGGAATGTGCAGCTCTCTGATCACACCCGCTCGGAGCAGTGCTACACTGAGGTCTCGGATCTCAAGGTGGGTGGGTTTGCTGCCTGTGGGACTAGGGAGGGCCTGAAGGACAGTGAATGCGCTGGGGGTCCGGGCGAGTCAGCACGGGGTCTAGGGGCTTGGGGAGTGCTGGGTGCTGCTGGCTTCCCCTGCGTGGGGTGACACACCATGGCCCTCAGGTGATCCACTGGAACTCGCCCAAGAAGCTGCGGGTGAAGAACAAGCACGTGGAGTTCTTCCGCAACCTCTACCTGACCTTCCTGGAGTACGACGGGAACCTGCTGCGCCGGGAGCTCTTCGGCTGCGCCAGTCTGCCCAGCCCGCCCAGCAACCCGGTGAGGGCCACTGCAACGCTGCCCCGGCCCCGGAGTCTGGGGCGGGCAGAGACCCTGCACCACCGCCCCAGCTCACCCTGGGGCTCCCACTCTCCCTCACCTTCATGGCGTTGCAGCTGCAGCAGGCGCTGGAGGAGTTGGACGAGGATGATCCCTGCTACGATTTCCGCCGGCAGCACCTCACGCAGCACCGCATCCACCTCTTCTTCCTGCAGTACGAGTTCCTGGCCCTTCCCGACCCCACCGACGTCACCCTCGTGGCCCAGCTCTCCATGGACAGGTACTTGCCAGTGGGGCTGGTGAGAGGTCAGGTCCACCCCCTCCACCGCCTCTGGGGTGGCTCCGCAACACGGGAGCTACCAGGGATCTCATGTTCCTCATCCTCACACCAGTGATGTGCGGCGAGGAGCAACACCCCGAGCCGGGAGCAGCAATTCTTCCTGCTCCCCCATGAACTGGGCTCGGCCAGACTGGTCTGAGTTTGGCCAGGCTGCCACGGGGCAGGGCTCCGGCTCACGCGGTGCCCTCTGCTTCGCAGGCTGCAGATGCTGGAGGCCATCTGCAAGCACTGGGCAGGCCCCATCAGCCTGGCGCTGTACATGTCGGACGCAGAGGCCCAGCAGTTCCTGCGCTATGCCCAGGCCTCGGAGGTGCTGAGCGCCCGCCGCAACGTCGCCTACCACATCGTCTACAAGGAGGGGCAGTTCTACCCCATCAACCTCCTGCGCAACATGGCCTTGGCCAACGCGCAGACGCCATACGTCTTCCTGACGGACATTGACTTCCTGCCCATGTATGGCCTCTACGATTACCTCAGGTGAGACTTCCTCCAGCTGGCTCTTGGTCAGCCTGCCGGCTCCCCAGGCACCAGGGATTGTAGGGGATGCCCTGGGCAGCAGTTCTCAACGCGCAGAAGGTGTTTCCTTTGTGTTCAATTGTGGGATCGTGCCCTCGCTTTTGTCAGATGCCAGCGGGTGAGGCAGTGGCCGTGGCGATGAGGGGTGCCCCGCTCCCCTGCCCCTGTGTGGCACCGCCGCAGTGTCCAGACTCGTTAACGCCCTTCCGGAGCGGTGGGCAGGGCGGAGGGGCTGAGAAAGGGGGCTGTGGCCACGGCTCACAGCCAGGGAGACCTCACACCCTTCCTACCGCTGCAGGAACTCCATCCAGCAGCTGGAGCTGCCCCAGAGGAAGGCAGCTCTCATCGTGCCGGCGTTCGAGACCCTGCACTACCGCTTGACCTTCCCCAAATCCAAAGCGGAGCTGCTCTCCATGCTGGACATGGGCTCCCTCTACACCTTCAGGTAGGGACTGGGCCTGCCCCGCCATCCAGCAGGGCTGTCGCACTGAGCAGAAGCCACTTTTGTCCCTGTGTGCCTTGGGGCTGTGGGGCAGCTGGCTCAGAAGACACCCTTGCGTCCTCTCCTTGTCCTAGGGAGCTGCCAGCTCTCCCCAGTCTGTCACTCCCACCTCTCCCCGCAGGTACCACGTGTGGCCGAGAGGCCATGCCCCAACTGACTATGCCAAGTGGCGGACGGCCACCGTGCCGTACCGCGTGGCGTGGCAGCCAGACTTCGAGCCTTACGTTGTAGTGAGGCGAGACTGCCCCAAGTACGACCAGAGGTTCGTGGGCTTCGGCTGGAACAAGGTGTCCCACATCATGGAGCTGGATGCGCAGGTGGGTGAGGGGCTCCTCCAGGCGCCAGGGAGGTGATGGGTGTTGGGGGGTGATCGGTTGGTGCCGCCACAGCGACGCTGACGGCAAGGGCTGCTGCTCTGCCCCCAGGAGTACGAGCTGCTGGTCCTGCCCAACGCCTTTATGATCCACATGCCCCACGCCCCCAGCTTCGACATCTCAAAGTTTCGCCTGAGCGCGGGGTACCGGGGCTGCCTCCAGACGCTGCGGGAGGAGTTCCACCAGGACCTGTCGCGGCGGTACGGGGCTGCCGCGCTCAAATACCTCACTGCCGAGAGGAGCCCGTGACGCCCAGCGACAGCGGGTGCAGGGTGCTGCCAGCACGCTGGAGAAGGGGACACAGGGCCTCCTCCTGCCCCGGTCCCCGCTGCAGCCCGGCCTGAGGGCACCCAGCGGCAGCGCAGCCTCCAGCCCAGCGATGGGGTGCCTGCAGCTGAGATGGAAGATGGCAGCTGCCAGCACAGGCAGTGCCTGCAGGTCAAGCTGCTGCAGTGCGGCCAAGGGCTTTTTCGGAGCAGCAGCCTTTCTGTTACAGGGGAGCCTCCCCATGCCAGGGGCCAGGGGGACGGGGTCTCCTCCCTCCCCTGTTTTAGCAGATTCGGATTCTCAGCTTTCATTAGCTCAGCTCACCTTGAGGCCTGGGAGCTGTACCTTACCCTGCTCTGTGGTCCCAGGCCCCAGTCCTCTGCACACCCCTCCGGGGCTCTGGTGAGCGGGAGATGAGGGTGTGGAGCATCCTTTTGTGTCCGTTGTGGAGCCAGGCTCAGAGAAAGCTGCCCAGCACCCTGCGTGGTGGGGCCAGGGAGTACCAGGAGCTGTGGAGACCTGGTTCAAGGCTGGCTGGTTAATGGGGCGAAATGCTGTTACTCACCATCCGTATGGGTGCGAAGTCTCTGGCGGGGTTGGCCCAGTACTGGCGGTGTGGGAGTCACCCAGAGCAGGGCGGGCTGTCTGCGGTCCCCAGCCATGAGCTCCCAGGACGGGCCCGCGCCTCCCGGCTGGGACAGCCGCGCCGGTGAGACCCACGCCTGGCAGCCATCGCAGCGGGCAAAGCTGTAGCTTGGTGGGCCGGCACACGCTTGGAGCAGTTCCTGGCAGGGGACCGCCCTGCTCCTCCACAGCTCTTGGCAGCGCAGCGGTTTGCCATCGACAATCAGGGATGTGGTCGACACTGGACGAGACCGTAGCTGAGCACTGTGGTGGGGGCCCCATGCCGGGAGCGGCTTGGCTGGGCGCTGTCCCACTGCTGTCACACACTGGAGCACAGAGGATGCATTGCTTTCCTCACGCTATTTAAATTATTTAATACTTTTCTCAGCAGAATTCAATGATTAGGGTGTCTTGGGGTTTTGGTTTGTTGTTTTTTTTTCAATCTTTTCTTCCTCACGGATGATTTTGCTGGTGGCCCTGGAGGGTCTCCGGGGCAGTTGCTGCCGCAGTCTCCACTGTTCTCTCCTTGGCCTTGCTCTGGGCTGCGAGAGCCAGCTCTGTGGAGGTGTGAGGATTTCCGTCCATGGTGGGAGCAGCCATACGAAGCGCGGGGTATGGAAAGGGCACAAGCACCTCTTGCTTATTTTCTCTTTTTAATTTAATTTTTAAATTAAAGCTTTTTTATTCTTTTTCACATCCTTGTTCAACTGCCTGGTTATTAACTTGGTTGTTTTTTTTTTCCCTGCTGTGGACCTGCACACATTCCCTGGAGGAGAGCAGTGCAGAGATAGCCTGAGCTGCAGCTGGGGAAAAGCCTCGCTGAGCTTGCTCTGCCTGGCGCGCTGGGAGCTGTTCCCCTGGCTGGCTGGCACAGTGGGAGGGCTGGGGAGCGAGGAGCAACAGCGGGCAGAGGAAACGCCTGTGTCACCAAGGGGCAGGCGTGCGGGTCCCCTGCCCGCTCTGAGCCGGCCGGCAGTCACTGCCGGCGGTGGGGCCGGGTCCGACGGTTCCCGTTGCTGCCAGGGCACTGGCAGCTGATGGGTTTTCTTCTGGCGGTGCCGCAGCTCGTCCCCGAGGCCATGTGCCCATCTCAGGCTGTGATGCAGGCAGCCGGACCGACCGGGGCTGCCCCACTGAATGAATGGCCTTGGCTTTACAAGACTGTTGGGAATAAAAGCTGGCTCTCAGGCCATCGGAGCCGCCAGCCTTGCAGCTGCGGGGTGGGGGGGCAGGACGGGGGTGGCACGCCAGCAGCAGGTTGTTGAGGCTTTATTTGGGAAAGGCCTGGAAAGAGCAGGCGCAGCGCCTCCGACCAGTCCCTAGCAGACAGCTTTATTTAATGCGGCCAAAGCTCGCCAACAGCGCTCTGCTTCCACAGATTGAGATTTAGATCAAATCTAGGCACTAATTCAGCCTGCTCTCTGCTTGAGACATGCCGGTGGAGCGGTGCCTGGATGGAGCAGGCCTCCTCTGGGCATTTCTCTGATGGTTAGATGGCTACAGAAACGCTGGCTCTGCAGGTTTTTTGGAAGGTGTACTGCTGTGCCTGCAGCAGGAGGGCTGCCTGCCATCATCTTCAGATAATCCTTCCCAGCCTCGCCAGTCCTTAGCCCAAAATGTGCCTGCAAGGATTTAGGTACCTGGCGTGAACCCAGCTTGGGTCTGGTCTCCACGTGCCCTCCGCCGGGCACGATCAGCTGGAGGCCACCACCAAGTCGGAGCCCGCAGAGACTGTCTTAACCCAGCACAGCCCCTCTGAGAGCTGAAATTCATCTCTGCTCATGCAGCACCCTTCTCCCTGCCAAGACAGCAAGCCCCGAGCCGGAGCGCACCACAGCCATCGCATGGGGCCGCACTGAGACACCCCTCTGGGGGCTGGGGACCTTCTGCGGGCACCGTGCCCTCCCCTGGGCTTGTGGGACCCGCTGTCCCCACCTGGTACATACAGCTAAGGAGACGAGAGATTTTATTGTGTTTTATTTAGTAAAATGTTAAAATAAATAAATACAAATTGATCAGATGCTCTGTACCCCTCCCCCCCCAACTTTAATTTGCTAAAATCTAAACACATTTGTACCAAAACTGAAACCACAAAGGACTTGAAGGCAGCAAAGAGACTGCAGATCACTATGAGCATCAGGCTAAAAAAAATAGAGATATTTAAAAAAAACCCAAACCATCTCACAAGTTGGTGTTCTCATGACGTGATTCTGTGACAAGAGCGCGGTACCGGTCAGAGGGCATTTTACACCAGGGCCTGCAGGGATGGGAGACGGGCCGGGAGAGGGGCGGCACTGGCTCACAGAGGGCAGAGCCATGGCTTCGCCGTGCTGAAACCCAGCCGGGAGAGAAGCTGCCACCGTCCCCTCGCAGCGCCGGGCCCAGCACTGGGGGCTGCTCACCAAAAGCACCTGGTGGCAGCTGGGCAGGCTGGGGGGACACCGGGGCTTGGACACGGCACCCTTCAGCGCCAGCTCCCAGCTCGGCCCCGAGCCAGGACTCCCAGCTTGGACTCGGGTGAAACGCTGGGGCTGTGCGGGGACGGGATGAAGCACGGCAGATAGGCGGGGTGGTGGCATCAACAGCTCTGCTGAGATGGTGCCGCCACCATAGCAGGAACGTGAAGCCATGATCAAGGCCTGAGTATTTTCTCTCTACAAGCAGAGCTGCCTTCGCAACCCGCCTGTCCCTGGGCTGCAGACGTGTTTGCAGACCAGAGCCAGTCAGCCCCCAAAAGACGAAGTTACTGCCTGGGAAGCCACCCCACAAGCTGCAGCTCATCACCACTTCTCTGCACCACGGGCTCCACTGCTCTGAACTCTGCAAAGTTGTTTCCTCCCTCTGCGGGAGCCCGCACAGGTTGGCACTCGCTGCCTCCCTCCCCGTCACCTTGCTTAATCTTTGCTTAACGTCGTTTGCAGCAGCACCCCTGCGCTTTGTTTCGGTGGGACCATCGGAGGTGGGACCAAGGCACCTCTGCCAGCGTAGGAGGGTGCCTGGGGGGGGCCCTGCAGCCGTAACTGGGGTGAAACAGCCTGCGGGGCACAGCCGCCTGTTGGCTCTGGTTGCACGGGGCGCCGGGAAGCAGCCCTGGACGTGGGGGCTTATGCGGTAGTGAAAACCCTCGTTAAGGAGGGTCTTGGGTGCCAGTCACGTATGGCATCAGGAATGACTCAGAGACAACGCACCTTCGGGAAGGGAGAGCTGACGGGTAAGACGCTACTTCTGTCTCTAGAGTCAATCACTGTTTTGATGCCGGTGATAATTAAAGAAACATATGAGACTATGATTAGAAATTACACTTTAGCCCAGAACAAGCAGAAACGTGCAGCCTCCTGCCGCACCCAGCACAGAGCGCGACTCCACCTCTTCTTTCAACAGTGCCTGCTCCCAGTGCCCGCAGCCCGTGAAAACCAGCTCTTGCCACGTCAGTACCCACTTTATGGAGGGGCATGTGAGGCATGGAGGGATTTTTCCTTTCTTTTTTAAGCCAGTGCCCTCCCCTCCTCAATTTCAGCATGCCCTGCCTGAGATCTGGATAATGAGCAAGGGGAGCCCCTGCCCTTGCTTGCCCGGGCAGAGCGTCTCCCCAGCGCTGCCGGAGCATCAGCCCTCGGTGCTGGGGGCCCAAAGCCAAGGGTGGCCACTGAACACGGCTGCGGGAGCCGTCCTCTGCCAGCACCGGACCTGCGTCAGCCGCTGCCTCCCTTCCCTGCCTGAGCTGCACCCCAAGGCCAAGCTGGCCACTCACTAAGAAAAGCGCTTTCTCAAAGCTCGGTGGCTACAATACTTCTTTTCCAACATCACAGATAAAAGGAGGCAGGCGACAAAAGAGCAGGAATTGGTGGAGGTCTACGTTTTCCAGTGTAAATTTAGGAAAAAGAAAAAAAGATGCAAATTCCCCAGGCAGTGAAAGCGCTGCTGAGTGCCAGCAGACCGCTACCGCTCACTGCTCGCTGCTGCTGCCTCTCTGAGCCACCTCTCCACCCAGGGCTGGCAGAGCCAAGCTTACGAGGCCTTTGCATTCGCCAGGTGCTCCCCATAGTAAACATACCCTTAAGTACTCCTTCCTTCCTAGCTGTGGACTGGGCTGAGTTTCTCTGTCTGAAGCATTTGACGCCTGCTTGGATACTACAGAGTGAAGCAGACCAGACACGGAGAGCTTACTATCCTGCCAGCACACCAGAGGCAGGACAGCCGCATGGCTCTCCAGGCTCAGCTCCTGAAGGGCTGCGTTGAGCTTCCCACATGTCCCCGTTAGCTGCTCTAGTGAACTGCCTTTCTACACGTGTCCCTAAATCAAGCAGATTCCAAGAAAACAGGGAGGCGTTGCTGCACAGAGGGGCTTTGGCACAGAACTGCCAGACACAATGGCCCAGCGAACAGGAACCTTGCACAGATTCTTCCAAGAGACTGCTGAGAAGCACCTGACTCACAGGTCCTGCCGGGCGTCATCTCCTCCGCTCACTCAGGACCTCTGGAAGCTGACACTGGTTTCAACGAGGCCGATCATCACACTCGAACCAGGATGGTGCAACCACACCGGTGAGCTAAAGGTTTGGCTAGTCCCGGGAATATTTCTAGCCAGGGAAATCTTTAATTAATTCAGCCCAGATCAGAGCAGGCTCGCTCTGCCCCGAGGTCTGCCTGATCTGCCTCGTCCCGCGTTGTAGCACAGCAGTCAGACAAGCCTCTGGCCGGGATGGGATTACTCGGCAGCAGGAGCAGAGCTAGGGATGACTTAGTGCCCGCTTCCTTCCCCACCTGCAGCTGAGCAGCTCATTTCTCCCACCACGCTCGGTCCTTTTGGAATACAGATCAACCCAAGTCAGAAATCGAGGCAGGATAAAGAACCTTCTTGTTCTCACCTTTCCACTGTACTTTCAAACCCTGTAACTGCAGCAATACCGGTCTCCTCATAACAGAGCTCTGTTTCACTCCTGGAGTTTTCCTACCCTCACTCTCCCTCGTTCTCACCTCTTTCCATTCCTTCTCTCTGCTCTGCCTTACCCCACGTAATCTTCCTTTCTTTCACTCCTCTGGCTTCCCTTCTTCCGTTCCCCTGTCTCCAGCCCCTGTGCCCCTTCCCACTGCCCTGGCGTCTCCAAAGAGGCTTCTGTCCTTTCCTGTGTCCCTGCAGCACCTGCCTCTGGCCAGGGGAGATGAGAAGCCCCGGCCCGACTGTTCTCACGCGACAGACTCCAGCGCAGCACAGCCATGTTCACAGCACCAGCGCTCTGGGCGAGCCTGTTCTCCACTCGCTGCTCCGGTAATTTAGTGATTCTGACAGGGGATACAGACACACCCCCACACTGGTGAGGTCTCGGTTTTCTGAAACAAGCCCACATCTTAAATTGGCCTCCAGGAGAGGTGTTCGTCTTTTCAGGGGTCTGTAATTACAAAGCTTACCAGTGCATGGTATAAATAATTTTCTTTATTGGCAAGTTTCAACTATGTGCTCTGCCTATACAAGACACAATGATGCAGAAAGTTCTTGTCCCAGATAAAAGATAAACATGGGGGAAACGGGAGCTGAAGGTAAAGGAGAGAGTCATATTTTTCAAGTATTACATTCCATTCCACAGGTGTTACAAACAGGACTGAGGCTTAAAGAAGGGTCTAAGTAAGACGGCAACACCCTGAAGACAAGATGTCTGGAGCTCTTGTGTTTTCTATATCCCACCTGACTTTCAGGGCATTCCCTGGTCCGGGTCTGACCACCAAAAAGAAAGACTCAACAGCACACTGCTGCGAGGCTCGCTCGCACGCCCTCAGAGACCAGTACCGAGCTGGCTGTTGGAAGGGTTCTTTGAAGACCTTTTGCCTTCTGAACGTCAGAAGCTATAGAATGCACGCAGTGCTTGGGAATGGCCTTTGCTGAGGTAGTTTGTTGGCCAGGCAAGCCTAAGCGCCAAATGAATCAGCTGCACGACAGAACATCTTCCTCTTTCTCCAGGTTCCTGACCCTTCTGCAGAGCTTCTACACACTTGTCAGAAAACTCTCTGCAGTAACCCAGCAAGGCTGAACTTGCCCTGGATCTTCAGAATCCCAAAGGAGGGCAAATGATGGTGAAGAAGGGTCAAAACAGTTCTGAAAAGAGTCAACAAATTCTGCCAAAGGGGCATGGTCCACAAAGAAGTGTAACATCAGTATTTCAGTGGTTATCTGAGCAGCTCACTGAGAGAAGCCCTCAGTAAAAGAGTAAATTTTGGTTTGACATCTGAATATGATATTTTAAAAATATGTCTCATTAAAAAACATGTATTCATCAGTAGTACTTCAGAAGCAAAGAGGGCAGGGTGCAACCCAGCTGGGGAAAAAAAAAAGAAAAACGTGCACTGCCAATTTACAGATATTTTCCACTGTATCCACGTGGGAAGGAAATTTCAGAGTTTACTCCCTGTATTGTAGGCTGCCAAGGCTTGGTGGGGCTAAGAGGGAGATTTCACTCTGGGTCCTCCTGAATGCTCACATCACGCTGCTTTTCAGGGCTCTCTCTGCAACAGCACAGGGAAGAAGATGATTTGAAGCCAAGGAGGTCAGAATTAGGGTTCACATTTCTAGACAGCTGGAATACAGATGTGCTTTCTTCAGCCTGGTTGGCTAGGAAGGATAAAATACAATGTTGTTTTTTCTACCAACAACAAAACCAACAGATCTGCCCGTAAAATTATCACCGCTCTGATTTCGAGGTTAGTGGCTTTTAATTCATATCCCCACCAACAGAAACTTGCTGGCAAAGAACAAAGTCCTTGTTTTGCTCACGCAAACCACCAGGTCATCCTACCAACACGGTAACTCCCGGCTAATGATGTTCTTGAAGAACCATCCAAGCTACACACCTTTCCTGCCAATCATCCCTAGAAGTATTGCCTTCACCGTGTTTTGTACAGCACTAAAACCACTGCTGGCTCTAAACGAAGATAATGAGAATACTAACGATAATACCAATTCTTCTAGCCAGGTCACATGCTCGCTTTCCCACTCTGACCACCACACACCCTTCCAGCTGTTTAAAGAACAGATCGCAAGGAGAAGCGAAAAAACTGCTGCTGCAATGCTTACTCTATTTCTGAGCAAAGAAGCAGGATGACTTCTTAAAGCCCTTAGCACTGGGCTGAGAGCCACGACCGTCCCTGATATGAGCTTCCTCTGTGGTCTCATCTCCTCTCTTATAACAGAGATCTAAAAGCCATTTATTTCCCACCAATGACAAGCAATGACGTAAGAATTAGTTAATATCCTGATGGTGGTTTGGAGATACAAAACGCCAGTCATTATGACAGCTTCCCAAAGAGCAGAAGTTTTAGTACAAACTCACTCTATCTCAAATATCACTTGAGAAGAAAAACCCAAGCAGTCCAAACCCAGAAGACAGGCTGGAGCTTTAAGCTCTCAAAGAGTTTAAATTTCTCCCTTGACTGGCAACTCTTAGAGCAGCTAGGAAAAAAAACATTTTCCTCTGTATTTAGCAAATGTCAATTCCTCTTCCATTCTATTGTTGCTAACTGGGCAGAGATAACCCCAATTTACTTGTGCCTATGTAGCAGCATCACGGCCAGTGTCAGTGCAGCCCTGGGAATGCTCCTTGCCTCTTGACGGATACTGCTGCAGAGCCAGGAGGGAAAGCATCCAAACACACTTAGCGAGCGAGAAAGAAAACTACCTAGCAGCACTGAAAAGTCTAAGTTAAGATCATTTCTCTGCCAGATAACAATTAACTAAAGGCATCTTCCTACTGTCCAGAACACAAATGCTATAACAAAAGGGACACAGAAGTCTACACTTCCCTACTCGGATTCTGGAGACAAGCAGATGCCTCAGAAAAGCAGTAATAGCTGTTTTAACATCTCCTGGCTGGTTAACTACGCTCAAATCTAAATACGGCTACCAGTGAATTGCACTTCCATCCTCTCCTGAATTGGCAAAGAAAACAGAAGGACTATCAAGTCTTCAGACACAGCTTGCTACCCCCAAATAGTGCAGGGCTTCCAAGAGAGCTCAGAAGGTAACACCAGAAATAAGAACATGAGAACCACGAAGACGCAGCGCACCTATCCCTAGACACTGTCTCTTACCAGGAACGTACTTGATGCTTCAGAAGATGATGTTAAGAGTTACCCAAGTGACCAACTAGAGAACAACCTGGCCAAAAAGGCCGTTTCTCCTGAGCGTCTGGCTGTTAGCTGCTGGCTCGTATTGCAAAGAAGGAAGGCTCAGGTTCAGTTTGTTTCTTCTCTTCATCCCTTGAAATACATAGCCCTTTGTTTAAACGCTATAGGTTGCTGGTCCAGTGCCGCCCCATGTTAATGACCCCCACTGGTGACTGGGTTAATGCAAGGATGTTTTTAGTTTGATCAGTTTTGACGTTGTCTGCCCAGCTCTCTCCCTGCCACTTGTGCTAACTTATCCTTCCAGCTCCGCTAGTTCCAGAAGAGAACTCGAACATCAAAAGACAGAGTCGAGGTTATCACAGGTTCAGCTGAGAAGTGCATGTAGGAGTCACTTTCCCAACTACAGACAAATGTGAGAACTCGGGATGTCAGTTCTGAGCTCAGAGCTGAAAATAGTGCTCACTCCTATAGAAGGAATAGAAGTCCTTAAAGGGCAGAAGGGCAACCTAAAGGAGAGGGAAGAAAACAGCTCCCAGAATCCTGCAGAAGCACACTTGGCTGTGGCAGCAAAGAGACTCTCTCAGGCTATGTAGTGTCTGGAGTGTTCACCACTTCTTGCTCAGAAATGCATCCTTGAAATCCAAAGCTTTTCTCTTTCCTGCTAGAAACAGCTGAGCAGGTCTCCTGCCACCCAACGCAGGCTCTCAAGGGCACCACTCCAGGGACTCTGCCTCACGCTGCATGTGTAGTGGCTCAACCCTGCTCCCACTGGAAGCAAGGAGAGTTTTCCCAGTGCTTCCAGCGGAAATGGAGTTTACCCAAAGGTTTATACGCAGTAGTGAAACTAGGCAGCTCTGGGACACAACCCCAAGTGACCAGAATCAGCACTCTAAACTGAGACAGACCCCGCAACAACAGGAAGCACAAGGCAAGCTTTGCTATCTCGAGTAAAAAGATTATAAGCAAGAGACGAACTTCGTGAACAAGAGGATATAACAGAGGCGATTTCAGTCCAACCAACTCACTGTCTTTCACTCTCGAGCTCTAATCAACTCGTATCACTAAATTATAAAAGCCTCAAACCAGCACGCTGCCACTTGCTTTTCTCTGGGTTACAAACACATGGAAGAATGGGGGAGATGCGGGAACAGCAGAGACAAGCCTGGCAGATCCTCCAGGTGGGGCGAGATCCAGCACTGCAGGATTTAATCCTCTTTAGAGTTTAGCCAGTAGCATGTATGGTACAATCTATGGAAACTGTCCCATTGGATTTTAAAACACAAACACAGCAGAATTTCATCATAAATAAGCAAAGTCTGTGTTAAAAAATTCTAAGTACACAGCATTTTCTCCAGTTCTGACACCTTTTTAATAGAAATCACTTGTTTAGGAAACAAATAGCACTTTTGTATTTTTTTTTTTACAATGTTTCTTACCTTGATCTTATTTTAAGTAACACTAGGAAGACCTCAATATCTTTTATTTTCCTTTTTAATTTAAAAAAGTCGTTTTTTTTCCCCCAGATACAAAGATTTTGCCCTTGCATAAAAAAACAGTGCCCAAAACGATGACACAAGGACTCACAAAGACTCACTGTATCTCACTGACACTATTACTTCTAATCTATACCATGCAAGGTCCCATCTACCTCTTTAATTAGACTGTCAGCCTGAAAAACAGCTTTTCTATTCCTTATTTAGTTCTTGTTACCAAAAGAAGAGAAAGGAAGTGAAAGAAAAGGACATTTCTCTGTTCGGTTCACACATCTGGGTCATGTGCTACTTTGTTCAGGATACCTTTGTTGTTTATAAATATAGAAAAGGGCTGGAATCTCATTTTCAAGTAATCGATGCACATTTTCTCTTGGGACACCTCCGTCCAATGCTCCAAGCTGACCCTGGATTCTGGCCCTCTGTTTCCCCGTTCCCAACACAGGCTTTCTGGACGAGTGTGAGGACCCAAACCAATTCTGCAAAGCATGTCTGGTGTTTAATGCGAAGAAACAGGATTAACCTAAAGCTGTTGGGACAGTAGATCCTCAGCCTGTACATGTGCTGGTTACTCAGTGAAAAGTCCATCTCCTTTCCTTTTGTACATCTCCTGTCTAAACAATAGTAAATACTGCTTATTTGATAGACTTGTCCCTTCTGGGCACTGGGGTTTGATAATTTATATTTCTGGTTTTTTGGTTTAATAGTACTGAGAGTTTAGAAACAGGAAAAGCCCACAGGCTCTTTGGACTTGTTTTTGTTTTCCCCTAGCTAAAGAAACTGTTCTGCAAATAAGGATTTGAAACCTGCTCTCCTCCCTCATCCCTGCTCCTCACCCCAAACAAAAATAAAACAAACCTATAGTGGCTGTGGAGGCTGCTGCAGGCACACACTGGTGTAAAATATAGAGAGAGTAAATATATTATTTCACTTGGCATGGTGCTGGCAAAGAACCCCCAGCTGGCACTATTCATGTAACATGATCCAAACTTTGCATGTACACACAGAATAAGAAGGATCAATTGGCAAACTCCGGTGCCGCCTGGCACAAGCATCTTCACGCTCTCTCTGGAACCAAAGAACTAAAGAATTATGCACTTTCCAGAAGAAATCCAGTTTTGCTTTTCTAAAGTTTAATTATTTTGCTCTTCCTCCTCGCTGCCACCTCCTTCTTAACTTCACTGTGTTATTTAGTCTCATCGCCCTTGTTACAGTTCACCATGCAGCTCTGGGAAGGGGAGGGGGCTAAGGTGGAGGTGGCAGCATTAGTATTGTTAGCGGAGTCCATGCCATTGGAGATGGCTACTGAAGTGACCTCAGAGTTTATGGGTTTTGAAAGGTCGATGCCTTGGATGAGGCGGATCAGCTGTTTTACCTTCTCCAAGGAGCTGTGCATCTCCTTCTGTTTTGCAAGGATGGTATTCTTCATTTCCATGCATTTCTGCAGCAAAACAGAAAAGCAGTAGTAAGTTCAAGCTTATGAATGAAAGAAGATAAGAGAAGAAATACGTTCACAGATCTACACGTAAGTACGCAGAAAAGACTGCAGCTCCAATTTCACTTTCCCAGTCTGGAAGTGAAAGAGTCTCAGGGCTGTGTTCGCAGGAGAATTTATATTTGCAGGCTGAAGAACTACACTGCCAGTACGCAGCTGTCATCTGGTATGGCCCCCTTTCATCCCAAGGTGTTTTTCAAACTAACACAGACAGCTCCATCCTTTTGTGTTCCTTTTGGAGGGAAACTTCCAAGTACATGTCCTTATAATTTTTTCTAGTAGTACTGCATTGCTGAAATTTCTTTAGCTCAGATCTGCAAACTCAGGCATCCTACTGCAGCTGACTGCTGACAGTGTGTGTGCATGCTGCTAATGGGATACAGCCTTTGCTTTCACATACATTTTAGCAGGAACATCACTTCCTCCTCTCAATAAACAAAGGGGCACTTGAAAAGAAAAACAAGCCCTTCTTCACTTGAAAATCTTATTTTGTGGCCACTTCTTTCTCTCAGAAGCCGTAGTAGCCTAGCTAGCTCATCAAGAGTCAGGGGAAGACAACTTTAAAAAAAGTGCACAAATGATGTTCCAAGGGTGAAAAACTGCTTATATCTATATCTGAAACTCTCAAAAAGGATATGGTAGCTATGTCTGTAACATTCAGGTTCTTACACAAAGATGGCAACCTTCCTACATTTTTTAAACCTTTTATCCACGCTGATCTCCAGACACTGCTGGTTTCAGCTTTACTATTTTCATACGAAGCTCATGGTGTCATAAAAACATCACAAAATTTAGGCGTAATGTGTCTTTTTTGGACAGTTCTAATGAACGTATAAACAATGACTTGATCATATAAAATAAACCATTCTCCTTACCAACTGTCAATCCCCCATGTTGAGGGCTTGCATCTGCCTGAGAAACAGTGTTAATGCTCTAGTGATGCTGAGGTTAAGCCCAGCTACTGCTAACCAGAAGATGACAGTCTCCAGAAGTGCTAACCAGCACTTCTCACCACTTGTTAGCTCACATTTTATTTGTAACATTAGCATTTAGTGGTCTATAAGCATGGGATACTTTCTTTTGCTCTAATAGGTAAAGACAGGCAGACTGGAAAAGTGCATTTAAAAATGAAAAGTCTGTACTTAGGTATCTGTCTTACAAATGCTGCTACGTAAGAGATTTCAGTATTTTTCATTCTGTAATACTGGCTAGGGCTACACTAAGTGAGGGGCTCAAACTTCACACGGGCAACTCAAGAGCCTGATTTGTTTATTAAGGTGAGGAGAGAGCAAATTAATATGTATGCTCCATTTATTGCGATAAACTAAGGTGGAAACTACAGCTTCTGGCTTGAAGTATGGCATCGTCTAATTAATATTACGCAGAGGCATGCACAGTGTCCAGCTGCCGACTGCCAAGGCAACATGTCAAGAGCCTGAGAGTCTCGTGAGTAAACTGTCACTTTTGTATTAGGAAGGTCTGGAAAGGGCACCAAGACTGTAACTCTTATTACACACAGAGGCCCAACCATTCTTATTTAAGTAAGACACTGGAGAATTTGACTTCATCTACCGCCCACAGACAACAACACTCTGGGTCATGTTTGTCACCTGCTGATACTATAGGTCACTGTATGTCTACAATATACGGTCATCACGGATCATGTGCTAGTGACTCAGTGTAAGTATATGTTGTCTGTCTATCATTCCTGCTTCCCAAAGTCCTAAAACTCAAAGGAAAGCACTCACTCAATTCTCAGTAAATGCAGTGGAAGACAGGTCTAGTACATGGAGTCACTGCATAGTGTTCTCTATGTATTCTGGCACCAGAACACAGGTGCAGTTATTTGGGAGAGCAATACTCACCGTTATAGAATTGCTGAGCTGTTTGACCTTCTGCTCTAGTTGTTCTCTTTCCTGTTTTAAATCTGAACTCCATTTAAGTAGTTTCTGTTTTTCCTCTTCTTTCGCTGCAAAACAGAATATTAATCATAATATTTAAAATGTTCCTGTCACAACAGTGGATAGAGTGTCTAAACTGCTTCATGTAAAAAGAGTGATAGTGTTTAAAGTCAATTCCACAACTTGTGCACTAAATCATCCCCAAAATTTCACCTACACACACAAGCATCACAGAAGGCTTAACAAATATTTAGACTGCTATTTTCACTTCACTAGTGATTGTGGTTCTTCCCCTTTAATCTCCTTTTGTAAAGGAAATACCATTCTATCCCATTCCCAAAATAACATCTTCCATTATTAGAAGTGAAACAAAAGTGTTGTTCTCCATTTTCCTACCTGCTTTATATGCAATATATGAATGAACAATTGCTAAAGTTCCTGGCCATGGGATTGCTTCTTCCTTCTTTAGCATCTGAAAGAAAAGTGTTTCGAGATTTAACTGGTACACAATCTACCTCTAAGAAAACAAAAAGGAGAAAGCAAGAAGGAAAGACTGAGGATTTTCTTTTATGGCTATCATTAGCCTCAGCCCTGTTAACATGAAGCTTCACAGACCTGTTCTGAGATTTAACAGAGGGAATTATTTACAACTGTATTGTGGCTCCCACAAAGCAGGCCTGTTTCTTACAAACGTCAGCTTTTTCTCAAATTCCCTCCATAACCACAAATAAAGTCTACTAATGAAACTGAAAAACTTAAAAGAGGAATGAAAGGATAATATATCTGAACTCAAACTTGCCAGGAGACATAAATGTTATTTCATGGTTCAGAAAAATTGCTGATCTTAGTTGTTCTAGCAGAAAAGTTTTCAGGGCACAGAATGGTCTCCACACCATACATTCAAACATCACACTTCCTGACCAGTAAAACACGAAACCATCCTATCTCACTTTCTTATTAGAATCATCTTCATAGAGTTGTCAAACCCTCTTTATAAGGGTAAACACCATTTATATCCTTCAGATCCTTCCTACATATTCCTTGCTAACAAACTTTATTTTGAGAGGAAAGACATTTATTTTTAATAAGTGAATCAGAGGGGTGTCTCAGAAGATAGAGGACTCGGCCACTTTACAGTGAAATTACTCAGATTTCCCCCCCTAATTTTGTGGGAACCTATCACAGAAATACAGCAAGGAGGGATAAGGTGAGAGCAGGCAAGAGCAGGAACAGGGTAACACTCCCTCCTCTCGTAACTATTGACCAAGTCACTTGAGTTGTACATTTTCATTCTTCTGAACAGCACAGTCTGAACAGGCTGTTTCTTACGCTACCATCTGGCTAACCGAAGGTCACATGGGCGACCAAGCAATATGCTACATTAGACAGAACGCTAACAGCTTCAGGCTGCCAATTATCAGCAATCCTTTGCAACTTCTGGCATTCCATGTAAGGGTTAGGAATACAATAGTTTACTTCTCTGTCTTGTAATCTGTGCAATTATAAATGAAAAATTAAAATATAATCTGTTCACTTCAATTCAATTGTGTACTTTCAGAAAGGGATCTGGAAGGAAGAAGAACCAAACTGTTTGCCTGTCCTTGTTACACTGATGCTGGATGATATTATTGAAGAGATCACTGAAGACAACCTCTCTGATATTTGATTTATATGAATAAACAGGGGCTTGTATTTGTACTATCCATTGAGGTAGGCACAAGTGTTTTATTTATTCTTCCAGAAGAATATACTAATAACTTTTGAAGAAATAATAAGCTTAAAGGAACAGCAAACTTTCTATGGGTCACAAATAAAGACCCCAAATCTGGGAGCAAGACCTAACAGTTTTGTATTTGCACGCATTCCACGAGAGGTAATTCAATCAAATTCACAAAAGCCTATTACAGATCAAATAGATTTGTTCAGTGTCAGGCTGTCTTAATCTAAATAAGCCAAGTGATGTGGTTATTTTCTTTAACACAAAATAATCTTCATAGTGCATTGTACACAACTCTCCCTGTCTGTCAAACAATACCTGGTCTTGACATTTGGGACAGATCCACATGCCCTTGGGAATGGTTTTCAGAGGCGGGTCCAGACAGTCCAGGTGATAAACACGTGAACATGTGTCACACATCAGCAATTGCCCGCTTTTTCTGCAAACACTGCAAAAATCCTCATGGATATCGCCCTAAAAATTGAGGGGAAGGGGTGTGGGTGAGAGAAAGAGAGAGAGAAGGCAAAAAGTGAACTTTGACCTGTGACATCTACATCCTGGTTGAATGCAAAGTTTATAGCACAAACTATTTCTAAGGAGATTCCAAACGGTCAAGCCCTTTTTAGGCTGTGAAACAGGAAAACCAGGCAGGATATCAGAATCATTGACATCTGTCCTCCCAAACACTCCCTCTGTCCTCCCAAGGCAAAATATTACAGTAAATACTTGTTACCATAGCTTCTCTAAACAACTGCTACCCCATACCCTTTCTTCTTTAAGATTTCCCCTTTACTCTGTTTTGTTTTGTTTTTTTTTTTCGTGTAAAGTGATGAGCTATCCACTTTCTTAACCCTTCTCATTTCTGGATGTAAGCACAACTCCATTTCAGGAATGCTGATGAGGCTGTCTCTTGCCAGTAACAGTATGTAAGAAACCCCAACTCAGTGACTTAAAAGAACACTGTCAAATACTTAGGTCACTTTTAAAAATGAAACTGGAAGGAAAAGGTGTGGTTGTAAATGAAAAAGAACAGAATAAAATATGTTTCAAGACAATTCTTTTTACTTCACTTAGGTTACCTCAAGTTGCACCAAAAAAGCTGTGACTCAAAATTTTCTCATTCTCTACAGAGAGTGCTTCATCACTAATGTAGGCTGAGAGCCAGGATGAAAGAATACCAAGAGACATTTTCTAACTAAGAGATGTTTAAAAGCAAGAATTGAAAACATTACTGGCAGTGGCTCTTAAAAAAACTAGGTTTAGTTACTATTGCATCACCATCAGAGATAATTATCTTCTACAGCCATTAACTTCCCAGAAAGGTAGGTCTGACTTATGTCACTTTTTCTTCTCTCTCTCTCCTCCTGTTACTCCCACCTCATGCTTAGAGCAGTGGTGGTGTTTCTGTTTTTCGGGTATTTGAACAAAGAGGCATGAGAGGAAGACGGCCCAGCATCGCAGAGGTGGAAAGGGGCACCCCAGCCCTCTCTTCTCACCGCCTGTGGGCTCTCCTGGCAACTCAACATATCCAAGGCCCCACATGGAGTCTGAAATACACACTTTTCACCAATTTCAGTTCAAGTTTCACACACGCAACAAACTCCCCCTGTATGAAATATCAATGTGTGCAAGGCTTCATTTTGACCCATACAGTCTTTTCAAGTGTGTGAGTAAGCTCTATCAATTTGGAGGGATAGCAGATTTGGCCATGCACTTATGCATTAAGTTGCCAGGCAAGAAAAATGACACTAATCTGTACTATGGATAAAATATTAAATATATTAGAAGAATGACACACAAGCAATCTGCTCAGGTTTCTGCTCCCCAGCTTTACTGCTGATGAGGCCTTTCTTCGAAGTGAAGGCTATTCTTCTCTTAATTCCCAAGGATAGCACTGATGTCATGTTTTGTAAAGGATCAATCTTTAGTGAATTTTCAGTGCCATGTGCTGGTTCTGTAAGTCCCAGAGATCTTTGAGAGCTGGGTTATGGTATTACTTCACCCTTTAACAAGAGAGAGTTCCTCAGTGTTAAATGAAGAATTAAATCAGTGACATTTCATGCCTCTTGTGAAGCGATCTGTGTAACCAGGCTGGGAAAAACTTCTCTTCCTCTATCATACATTCTGTGAGTACAAGCAAAAGAAGGCAGGCAGGAGATGCCATATAAGCTAAAACAAAATCCTCTGCAACATAAGAAAAAATTTAAGAGGAAAATTCTAACATTTCAGAAGAAAATTCTCGTTTTAGAGAATTACATGTGTTAAGATACTTTGGTTGCCACAGACTACAAGACAGCACTTGGTAACTGGCTCAACTATTGGTGTGTTGAAAACCAGAAATGTTTTGTCTAATAGCCTGCCGAAAGAGACCTACACAAGAGACAGACACAGTTGTTTCTTGAGGGGAAGACATTTAAGACTCAGAACCTCCTCCACACAACTCAATGCTGCAAAACCTGAAGTGATGCAGCTGGTCAGTGTGCAGTGCAGCTGAACGCATTGAGATAACACACATGCACAAAATCCACAGTCCTGTTTTTGTTAACACGAAATTCAGGACAATGTCCTCAGAATTAATAACTGGCCTTACCAAAATCCCAGCCACTGTTTGATTCCAAAGAAATGCCCCAGGCTTTATGGGCAGTTAATAAAGATACGCATAAAGGGGGGGCTGGATCTGATGTTGTGACATGCACCCCACTAACCTCAGCTTCTGGACCAGCTCTGTGAAGGCTATAGGCAGCCAGCTTAGGCTAGAGCAGAGTTCACTGAGGCTGCTCTAACACGTGCTACAGGCTGAAGAGACTGAAGAATAATTTCAGAACAGAGACCATAAAAGGTGAGTTAATGTCACTTTTTGCTCTACTTCGTCTGCACCAAGAGATCAGGAAAAGAAATGAAAGCTTTTTGGACAGCTAACGGTTTTCTTTACTTTTCCAAGTGTCTAGAGCAGCGGGGCCTGGCTTTAGGCAACAGAACTGAGTAACACAGTATCAAATCGGAAGTATATGTAGTTTCTGTGTTTGAACATATTGATCTATACTCATATGTATATATCACTGGAACAACATGGCAAAACTAAATAGTCTGGAACAGGAATTGTTCATGACCATACAAATAAAGATGATCATAATGTATGAGGTAAGTGAATTAAGTTATCAGAAGCAACAATAATTCTGGCATTTCCTAACTTTTATGCGCTTGACTTTGTGCTCTGAATGTTCTGTAATGCTCCTCTCAATTGAAACATTGTTTTAAGGAGTTTACTAATAAAAAGACATTTTGTGATCACAGACTTGAACCATCACTAGGATAGATATTTTTGCACTATTCTTCTTGCTGAGTAATTGACCTTCAAAGGCAATTGCTATCTTCCAGGTGAATACTCCACTACTGTGTGAGGGAGAATCACACATAACCAAACGGTTCATAGACAATTGCCAAAAAAAAAAAAAAAAAGG
>Ga0065711_1003902_pt1 | contig 25869 bp, 11 predicted proteins | sample Hoacrofraction12_FD_59098 | JGI IMG/M metagenome (GOLD analysis project Ga0065711, IMG submission 59098) | Hoatzin crop microbial communities from Cojedes, Venezuela - Epithelial fraction 12 v2 (version 2) | ecosystem: Host-associated > Birds > Digestive system > Esophagus > Crop | place... | reverse complement strand
TCCCTGAGAAGTGGGACTGGCTGGCAAATTGGACCACCTGTTCCCCTCAGAAGAGAGTCTCCTATGACAATAACTCATCTTTTTTCCTTATGGAAGCGGTTTTGATGCAGGGCCTAGGCCGACTTGACCTTGGGTGACACCTCCAACCTAGATGAACGATTGTCCTTGTCATAGTTCGGTTCCACTTGCGGAGCCTTGTACCTGTTATGCAAGGGCACCTGGGAAGGTGGTGTAGTCACAGAGGAGATGTATCTGCTGCGCTGGGAAAGAACTTGCCACCATTCCCCCCCCCTTGTGCAATTTTATAATTACTTAGTGATTAATTTTTAAAATAGCATTAAGCATTTCAAATCAACCTGAATGTTCTACATTAAGCTCATTACTATTACAGAAATAATGCAATTAAGGTGGAGAAACATTGTCCTGTGACAGTGCCAAGCTCCTGAATCTAATCCATAAAGAAGCATGGACAGGAAAGGCATGGAAAATAAGTTCAGTGCACTTATCATTCACTGTTGTTATTTTACAATTGGAGATAATTTTAAAATAAATTGAATCATCCTTCAACCTCTTCCAATGATAAATGCAATAAAATTATAGATGTAGTCAATTTGTATCTAGTCTGCTTCACATTCCGGATTAGTACACTTCCTGTTCTAAAAACATGTTCTAAGTGAATTCTTTGAATACTATAAAAAGCTGTACTTTCACAGTTTTCCCACACATGGAAATACAGATGTAGCTAAGACCAATGTCAATCTACTTGCTTTCCACAAATTCACTTTTCCCATCTTTGTGCAAATTTTACTTCAAAAGTTATGGTATACCATAAGTGTAATATATTTGTTCTTGCAAAATTAATTAAGCTTTTTTGACAAGATGCTAAACAAAATCCTTCTAAAATATACTGCAGTATGAAAATAGATCAGCTTGAGTTTCTAAACAAGCTTCCTAAAGATCTAGGAGAGAAAGCTGAAGTCTTCAGTAGGCTACAACTTAAAACTGCAGCAGAGAAGAGTGTTAATACAGGTTTTCATTCTTCCTTGTTATTCTAAGAAAACAAATGTGTGCATTTCTTCCTAGAGGCTCTGCTCTCATTGATGTACTTAAATGTTTTAATAATTCAAAATACACCGAATTCTCTTTACACCCCCACATACCACCACTGGTTGATTAACATTGGAATGAAAAAACTAATATTAAAATGCTAAATAGATGCTTTAGCAGCCACAAGAACGCCAACATTTAAGTAAATCAGTTCTCACTTTCATGTTTCTCTAGTGTACTGAGAGAGATAAGAAAAGCAAACTGTAAGCTGTAGAATGTAAATTGACATAGGAACTGATACTCAAGCAGTAGAAGAAAGCACAATTTGAACACAATTTCATTTCATCGTTGGTACACCAAATACCTTAAAGTAAATTAAGTATACTAAGAAACTAAATCAAAGGAAATTCAATCGTGAGAGTCCTCTCAACTATCTTTTTTAAAAAAAAATGTAACTCCTGATAGAAAACACACTATGAACTGGACTGTAAAACCCAAAATGTTAGCTTGATAATACACTAATACTACAGACTAGCAGTTAAGATTAACAATCACTGAGCATAGCAATGCTGTTAAATGAGAAAGAGGACCTCAGACAGCTTTGCAGTCAATCATAGAATTAAAGAGAGATGTTATGCAAGGCAAATCTTTAAAATTCATTAATTATACATTAGCAGATAAAGCCAGCTATTATTGTAGCTAAAATAGCCCATAACAAGGTCTATTTCATAACTCCTCACGTGGGCACCTCTCTCATTTAGAGTTCTCAACCCCTTCACGCTTCAGAGCTTCTCCTCCATACACACAATGCTGCTCTTCCCTCCTCCCTTACCCTCCAACGCCGTCCTTTGAACAATGCAACCTCAGTACTGCCTCGTTTTGCCATTTAGATCTTCAGTACTGCAACATTTTCTTGCCAGAGTAGCACCTAGAAGAGTTAGAAAAAGGCATCTACCTACAGATGAATGCTTAAAATATATACCAGTGTTTACTTTACTAGTCCCACCAGATGATCACATCAAGAACCAGTGTAACTTGTTAACAAATGCACAAGACTGAATGAAAGATGGTAACTGATACCTGAATTCTAGATCAGTCCATAGACAAAGACTCAAATTGTGGTGCTCTCCAGAGACATAATACACTTTCATTTAGATGATACATTTATTAAATTAGAATGAAAAAGTTAATGTACTTTAGAGTGCAAGAAACACATTTGGACAATGGACCTCAATACAGAGAAACAATGTCTTCAGCATTATTACAGCAAAAAACATCCTCTGTACGGTATTACATATCAACCAAACAAGCAATAACATTTGTAAGGGCGAAAACATTCAGTACCATCAGCAGATGCAAAGAGCAGTAGAGAAGAAAGTAGCAAGGATCTAGCTAGACAAAAAATGTTCCTACCTTTAGCAAGGTTAGGCTATTGGCAGGACTCAAACTAGTACTAAGAGCACTAACTTTTAGCAGATGCCAGTCTTCTACATCTGGCTTTGGCTCTAAGCTGCTTGAAGGTGTTGAGCAGAAGAGCAGCATAAAACACAGTATTATCCCATTAGCATTTTGTCAAAAGCTACAATCATTATGAGTGACAATTTGTTTTAAATCAAGAAATAGACTTTCAGTTCCAATACCTTAACTTCCCAAACCCTTGAAAAACTAAACACTCCCTGCCTCTCTCCAATTTAAACCTGACAACAGTTTGACTGAGAGGATATGTACGTTGAAAAGCTGAGTAGGCTTATGATCAGTGTTTTGTTCTTTTCAACAATATAACATAGCACATCTTGACGTAAGAGTGTCAGCTATAATGTTTCAATAAATCAAGATTAAAAAAATCACCAGAAGTATAACATAACATGCTGAAATCCATCTACTGGCCATACTGCTCCTACATATCCAGTCTTCAACTCATACATCTACCCTGTTCTGCACAACATTTGCCTAGAACAAAACAAACAAAAAAATTCTAAGAACATGAGCCTCCCTCAGAGGCCCAGAGCCTAGTTTATGAACAAACCTGGCTAACCTAATATTTGCACTTACGCCTCCTGGTTGTTAGGATTGAAAAGTGTTTATTCTATGCCTGAAACTGAGCTGTAATAGGATGCAGTACAATTTACCAGCCATTAAGTTGAACCATGATCACTTGCTTTTATAAAAAGCTGTATTACGGATCCTAACGTTTTAATATAAAAATTTAAATATATACATTTTCCCTGAATTGTTCCATCCCTAGCAACTGATGCTATCTGTGTAAAAGTTAGAGCAAGGGACTATTCCTGGAGATAACTAAGCATCAAATCCTTAATAAGATTTACCCTTTTGAGTGACGATATCGCACACCACTATGCTATAAAGACCAAACGCCTCTACGCTTACTCAATCACAAAGTTTACCATGACTGCAGAGAAGGGGCAAGACTAGTTGCTTGAAGAACACCCATTTTATTTTAGAAAATAAAAATGTGGTGAATCTACAACTAAAGCACATAGAAACTATAGCCTTGAATCTCAGTAACTGAAAAGCCAATTAGAAGATGTATAAAGACACTTATGCTTCCAGTGGTACATTTAAGATGGTAAGGGATTCATATCAAAACTTAAAATCACACATTATGAAAAGACAGCTTTAAAAGTTCAGAAACTGGGATGATTTTTGGTGCTGTATTTTAAAAGTTTCAGTATCACTTTTAATAATAAAAAAATAAATTTTCATGTTCTACTGCCAGTGCTACCTAAAGGCTTCTTGATTATAGGGGAGGAGGACAAAATCAGCTTTTCAGCAGAAAATAAAGAAAATATTTTAAGCGTGGGACATGAAACAAAGTATGTGGAAGAAGGGAATACAATTCGCTTTTCACTATTCCAAACCTGACTTCAATCTTCTCATGAATCACTCAAGAGCCTAGATTTCAAGTGTACATTCATTCTAACTCTTGAAGATATAAAGCACTATGGCTATTGTATAAAGTATTTGAAATCAAACATTAAAAAGATAAAACAGCAACATTGCACGACTGGAAAAATAAACTGGCACATACTATTTAAAGTGCATTACTTTACCATCTACAAAAACAGACACCACAGAAATTTATCCAACAGGTGTAACTGGTGCACACGGTAAGATTCTGCAGCTCCAAAATGAACTATTACCCGAAAAAGGAATATTAACAATAAATAAAAGCCACCTCCAACCTCCTCTGAGGATCAGACTATAACTCAGATATGTTAAATTTTCTCTCACAAATTTATTTCCATCTGCATCAAACAATAAACTGACTACAGCAACTGTAGTCTAACAAGTCACTGAGCAACTCAATGCCATTCAAAGATTCTGAAGCTACTTTTCATGCTCCTTATCTCAGATTACAGGAAAAAATACCAGAGTTTTTCCACTAACATAAAACAATAATTTTGCTGAAATATAGGTGTAAAGAAAGCAACACCTTAAATAATTGTTCACGGCTTCAGTAATTTTCCAGTTATAAAAATCTTTCCTTCTGCACTTATCCTTCGAAATAGCCACGGGAATGCAGAAGGTAGTAGAGTGCAATTAACTGTGGGAGTACATTAGGGCCCAGTCCTGTCCTCAGCTACAGAAATACATACTGTAGGAGTTAAAAGTTACCTGTTAAGATTTTACAGATACATAACAACACCATACGGGAGGATAAAGCCCCAAATCCATGCCAGATAACATATTGCTTTGGTGCCCGATGAATAGATTGAACAGAAAACGCGCATTACAACAGCGCAACCTAAGAAATTTAGCCTATTAAATTAAAAATATTCAATCAGAAACAGCTGAATACATCACAGCAATATCTAAACACCACAGGACAAAGAAAGGGGCAGAAATAGGCTGCATGATGAAATATGCTAAATACTTTAACAAATCAGTTATGTTTAAAGAGCAAACCCTCCACAGAAAAAAAAAATTTTCAATCTAACAAACAGTAGTAAATCCTGTACTGCATAGACTTACTTTGTAAGAACAAGTTTATGAAAAGGGGGAGAGGAAAAAAAAAAAAGTAGCTTTACTCCCCAATCCATCAGAATATAGCCATAAAGGGCACAGCTGATAGTAAAGATGCTTTAATACTATATTGCAGGACACAAGCTAAACTGAGTATGTACAGATTGAGAAAGAAAGTGAAAAAGATCCAAACGTCCAAGGAGAAAAGGGGTGTAATCTTTCATACAGGATGTGCCAACAGAAAGCTGTTGGGAAATTCTTCCTCTAGCTAAATCCCTGGCTTGGCAAGTAAAAATAAGTGGCATCAAGGATGGGGACTATGCTTGAAGTGGGGATCTATGATTCTTCAGCCATCTGAAGCAAGGAGTTGATAGATGCATCCTTGTTCCCCCTCTGAGCTTCCAGCACTGAGCGGATCACTTCCCTGTCCATGTTGGGAAACATGTCCTGGATAGATTTCAGGTCCTCTTCATTACACAGGTGCTGAGGGTTGACCGCAGGAGGTGGTATTGTCACTGGTACCATGCCTGGATTACAGACTGCAGGCATCCCTGCAGGCAAAAAAAAAAAAAACAAACAGAAGAAAAAAACCAAAACATACATGAGTGGAAAAAATAAAAAAATGTCGATGATTTTGAAGAAGAAAGCAGCTCATGACTTGACAGCTTTTTTTTTTTTTAAAGGGGAATTCCAAGAAAAAAAAAAACAAACCTAAATTGCAGAGATTATACCCAGACTCTTTAGACTACTGCAATCAGAAGACATTTTTCTGCACCAGGTTCTGCCCAAGTTATGTACAAAAGTGCTAAACTACATTTTGTCAACAAGTACAGCTCAAAATTAAGTACAACTTGCATTAACCAGGTTTACACATAAATCACTAAACAGTAAGTGCACCACAGAAAGGCGCAGTTCGTTTTTTCCCCCCACTCCCATCATATTTTAGTTCCTAGTCTATTTATGTTGTGATGAAAAAGATGGTTTTACATCAGCAATATACATAACTAACATTTAGAAATTCAATTAATGCAATCTCCATTGCATTCAAAGAAAAGAAAAGCACTTAGGTCCACTCGGAGTCTGGACCATACTCGTAAACAAATTTCAAGCAACTGTTTTCCCCTGGTTAAAGCTCCACCCAGTTCAGCCTGCAAAGTCACAGACTGAAAAAAGAGCAATTCCTTTTATGCCTATAGGAGTGCAGACTGCTTTTCCCTGTTCCTATGCCAGAGAACAAAATTCATCTGACTTTCATGAACTTCTTGTATTTCTGTGTAAAATTAAAGCACTATCAGTTTACAAAGACAGTTTTAGAAAATGAGTTTTCTAACTCCTGTTAGCAGGTATTACCAGACAAAAGTCCCTTTTCATCACTTAACTTTTATCATTAATTAAGCATAGATCCATTGCTGAAAACTACCATTTGTTTTTATAAAACTAAAATCAGGTATAGTATACACCTAGAGTCTTTTGTTATCACTTCTGACAATGGCATATTTCACTACTTCTCTAAGTAGTTCCAGACCCCTAATTATCTTAGTCCCACACTGCTGTGCGTTACTTTTCCAGTTCTGCTGTATTGTTTCTAAGGTAGGGAAAGAAGAACTACCTGCACCTAGACGCAAACAGGGCACTGCTTCATACAGCAGCAAGATAAAGTTTTTAGATTTGTTGAAGATGAGGGGACTGGAGCATCACTCCTGTGAGGACAGGCTGAGGGAGCTGGGCTTGTTTAGATTGAAGAAGAGAAGGCTGAGAGGGGACCTTATAAATGCCTACAAATATCTTAAGGGTGGGTGTCAAGAAGATGGAGACAGACTTTTTCCAGCAGTGCCCAGCAACAGGACAAGGGGCAAAGTGCACAAACTGAAGCATAGGAAGTTCCATCTGAACAGGAGGAAGAACTTCTTCACTTTGAGGGTGACAGAGCCCTGGAAGAGGCTGCCCAGAGAGGTTGTGGATTCTCCTTCTCTGGAGATATTCAAGACCCGCCTGGACAAGGTCCTGTGCAGCCTGCTGTAGGTGACCCTGCTTCGGCAGGAGGGCTGGACTAGATGATCCACAGAGGTCCCTTCCAACCCCTACCATTCTGTGATTCTGTCCTCCATTTGCTTTCAAGCATTTTATCCACTGTTTCAAACACTATTCACATGGTATTGTCTACAGTAATTAAAAAAAAAAGAAAAAAAATCTTTATGTGTAGTAATAACCAAGCAAGAAATCATCACCAAACACGTATTAGTTAAGAATTTTCTTTGCACATAATACTGTAACACCAGCCTTAGTATGTGAGTTTATTTCCCATTTACTATAATGAGATCCTTCTGCAACCTGCTGCAGAGAGACTTAGAAAATCGCTAAAAGTTTGTTTCAATAAATTGTCTATTAGTCTCCTTCCCTTGATTAGTTTTTTTAAAAATATGAAGCACCCCACCAAAGGCCTCCTTCCACTACAGGATGACTCATCACTTATTTTTATCTGTTCATCAGCTTTTCAAAATAGCTATTAAACCACAACAGGTCTTATATTGTATCAGCAAATAACATTTTCAAAATGTGACAAGATGATATACACACAGACAATGTCATTCTTACCCACATACTAATACACCTATAATGTTTAAGGCTTTCCCCACATAACCATGTCACCTCCTCCTAAAGTTCACCTAGTTAGTTGTTTGTTTTAAATCAGCACGTTCTAATCTCCATAGGTTTTTATCAGTTTATGCAATAGGGAAAATAGTTACTTCAGAGCTGTTTTTAAAAAAAATTCAGTATGCTATCCTCCAGCCCTCTGACAGCAAGACTAATAGGTTACATATTGCATTTGGTAAAAAAATCCAGAATACAAGACTGGAAATAAATGTTATCTTACCCGCATTTTTTTAACAAATCATCTTAATTAGTGTTAAACTCTGAAATTATCATCTGAGGCTCCTTCTCGGCTAAAAAGCATTCCTTCTTAAGAAGGAAAAAACCAAATACTTTCTTCCTCCCCCATCACAGTCTCATGTTCCAACTGGGTTTTTTTTTTCTTCTTTTTTTTTTACTCCCTTAAATACTTCTACCTCTATAGTCAATTACCTAAATGATTCTAGGTTCTGTGCTTCTTTAAAATAAATAGTTGTCAATACCTTTCACATTGGATCTTCAAAAGCTTTGTTACCCAACCTTGTACCAGTTTAGTTTCAATATATAATCTCTCTCACATCCCTTCATTTAACTCACATCAACTCTGGTTGAGAAGGTACTCTAAGTGAATATAGTTTGACTGTCTGCATTGCAACTGTGATTTCACCTAATGTACTCTTTGCTATTTCTCTCCTCAGCTTGGACTTGTGTCCTATCTGAAGGGACGCATTAGTGAATTGTAAGCACCTCCATGCTTTTCAATGTTCCCCAATTTTGATTTTAAAATTCCCATTGTAATCATCTTAAGTTTCATTAGAATCTAAAAAGGATCCTAGATGCTTTATGTCTAATGTACAGGCTGCATCTATTCAAAAAGGTTCATGCTGGCAACTAAAGAATTGTCCCTCTCACTGTAAATTTATTACCTACACAATGGAACTACATCTCTGACATGTCACCTGCATCACAGCACTACCAAGAATATCTATCTTCTCTTCTGCAACAACCTAAACTTTAGCTCAAGAGCTTCTTACGCCATTTGGACCATGGTCCCTGGAATTCTGTCTGGCACTATGTGTTTGAACACACAGCAAATCAGACCATGTGTGCATCCCAGAAGCAAACCACTGTGCAGTCCTCACCAACCCTGCAAATACGCTTTACCCAATAATCATATTCAGCAGCATTTCAGACTACCTCTGCTATAGCTTCAAGGAGCCTCAACTCATTCCTCACGCTTCAATCAATCTAGGCATTTACAAGAGATGAACAAAGATGTACAGCCTCAAAAATCAAGTTGCAAAGTACCTGAAAGAACACAGCAATAGAAGTTATATTTTATTTCCAAAACAAGCTTCCTCATATTCTTCAGTAAGTTACTGGCACCCTAAGATTATCCAAATATCAGCCTAAATTGTGCAGGAACTGTCCATAGAAGAGGTCACTTTAAAATATTAATCCAAATGAAACATGAAGCTCACTTTTAGTACCCCAGCATCCTACAGCTTACCGATAAATTTTCATTGTTTTGTCAGTGTCAAAAAAAAAAAAAAAAATCAAGACCAGCACAGTCTTTCTGACTGCTTTCATCAAACCAAGACTATTATGAAGCTAGACATCTGCACAGGCAGTATTCAAGAAGTATTTTCAATTTAAATATTGAATTTTAGAGACTAGAAATTTCTTGACAGTATTGTTTGTTAGTACTGTCGCTAATAATTTTCAAAATCCATTTTTTCAGCTCTTACAGTTCTAAAATTAGTTTATGCTGTCTACACCTACACTGCATACAAATGGAAGTTAGCAGCACACTGATTTTTAATAAATATTTCCATAATAAATGCTCACTTTTAATGAAACTCAACATTCAAGCTATACAAATACCAATTTAATGAGTACCTTGGTTTCTTGCTTTGTTCCATACTCAGGCTAAAAGCATCCATAATTTCTGATTTACAAATAGTATGCAAGACTCAAGCATAAACTTCAGAACTACACACTAAAATTTAGCAAAATATATATATATATGCAGTCATTAGAGAAAATTGTAATAAACTTCAAAAATATCAATGTTCAGTAAAAAGCCGCTTTATGTATTAAGCACCTCATTTCACTTCCAGGTGAAAAACGAAACTAAACCGCGTAAGAATCCACTATAAATGGAATTTCACACTCCTGTGTTGCTCTCAGATATTAGGTAAGTGTTATAAACCAGAAGAATGGAGCGCTGTTTTCCAATTCAGTGAAATAGCAATGGCAAACATGCTGGCATAAGCAGTGACATTCCAATACATGAAAGAAGTATGTACAATAGCAAGACAATTAGTACAAGCAGCAATGAAAGCATCAAAGCAGCATTAACAGGGTAAACTCTTTCTACCTGCACACAAGGCATTACACACTTTTTATTTTCTTGCTCAGTCAAGTGCCCTATGTTTAATTTCTTAACTTATTAATATTCTGTCCCATGCACAGACCCTTTCAGAGTAAACTCAGGAACCTTCTCCGCACAAATTCTTTCATTTAAAGGAAGAAGTCAGTATTACCTTTTTTAAAATACACAAGCAGGTCAATAATATTTGCTTTTGAAACAAATTCAATGGTAAAATATGCAAGCCATGATCTGATTTTTTTTTTCAAACGTTGCTTCTTTGTAAACTAGTAGAAAACTGAAGCATATGGGCCCACAGAAAAATTCTACAATTTCACTGCTTTGAATAGATCAAATATGTTGTGACAACCACATCAGTTTTATTTACAGCATCTTTCTGAAATTCAGAGCATCAAGAAATTACATTTTTATCTCACAAGAAATAATTATAGAATTTTCTGAACATACTTGATTGAAGACCAATGCTTTTACCAAAGTTAAGGATGTCACAATATCTTTGAACAATTCAAAATCAAAGGTGTCATAGTAAAGTAAGTCTAAATTGAAGGAAAATTAATTTCCTGTAACATAATTTGCCTTTAGAATTGAAGTCAGATGCTTAGCTTTACATGGATCTAAAATAGATGTGCATGAAAGATACACACTGACAAAACAGTACTGTATTTTTTAAAAAAGGTTTATTTGAAGATTAACAGAAGGCAATTGGCAAAGCAGTCTTCTCATTGCAGAACTGAGTTCTTCGCTTTCAAGTTTACAAAAGTCATGACATTACCTGCTCTTCCCCAAACCTTGCAGTAGCAGAACAACAAGATTAAAGTTTTTCTATGAAACCAGTACTATCACCTAGAATAGCTCAATGACATACAAAAGTTTCAGCAGAACAGTAACATCATGTTTTGTCCATCAACACCATTATCACCAATTACTTCAATCATTATAGCTTGAAGCTGAGCAGATGCCTTTAAAAAGACTTTCCAACATTCAGAGGGGCTTTAACAATTTCCAGGAGATGCGTTAAATTGTTCTATTGTGACATCCAAGTGGCAATACCTTGTGATACAGTCTGCTGTAACAAATAAAGCTGTTTAGATGAGTTCATGCAAAGACTGTTGAGTCAATGAGGACGGGAGTGAGAAAAGAGCTTGGAAACTTACCCAGAGAAAAGTACTCAAGCCCTAAAGATAGGTGAAAACGAAGGGGTAAGGGGAAAGGAATAAGACATGGGAAAGAAATATTAATCTATTTTTAAAAGGAAATGAACCATTTAGCTTCCAAAGGTGAAAGTTGGATAAACTGAGGCAATTGGGTAAAACCTGAACTTCCTAATATCAAAAACTAAATGCTGCTAGGATTCAGTTTCCCAACTAAACTGCTTCAGCATTTTGAACAAGTTTCCTAAATGTGCTGTTTTTACAGAAGTAACGATTACAGGAAATGTTTTCAAAATTAGTAAACCACCACACACTTGCAGCAAGGATCACATTTTATAGCTCACAAAGGACAACATACACCCATGGTTTTCTGAACAAATACCCGTAACATCACAAACTAACCCATGAAACAATACAGACACCTAAACGAGTACAGTAGATATACACACAACTTAGCCTCAATGGAAAAATGACATTCTGGACTCTTGACAGAGCTCTGAAATACACAGGGTTTTAACCTACTTTTTACACAGGTGTTAATAAGCCAAGCACAAATAGATTTCCTATCTATCCCATGAATACTAAGCTGATAAGAAACATAGCTTGCTTCATTGAACTAACTTTTATTAGCTTACGCTTTGATACCCTGTCAAGAAGATCAGCTTGGACTGTCAGCAACCAGTATACCACAATATTCTACAGCTTAAATGAAGTAATCTTTTGGGGAGGAGGGGGAAGGGAAAATACAGCAGATAAACTCAACTTTTAGAAGAGTAACAGGATTGACAAATTCAAATTTTCCCAAGCCAAATCCATAGATACAATCTATGGCAACTCTAGTTTGTAGCAACTAGCATTATTGTCAGAAATTTAATTTTTAAAAACTTTAAAATGAATTAACACCGTGCAAGGATACTTTACAGCCGTTTCTGCTTTCATCACAATTCTGTAACATCTACCGTCAAATGTGGGGAAAAAAAGCATTATTTGTGTTGGCATTTCAAGCTTTATCTGCTTACCACAGTAATTAACTGCTTGCTACTACTATTTACCTCTGTATGATAGACGTAAGTGTGAGAGGAATTAGTTGTTTCAACCTTAATTAGAAGGTTAGTTACATATACTAAGTTTTGAACAGAAATTATCTATTACAGAAAAAACAGCTTGACCTTCGTGACACAACTGAATTTGACTTAACACTGCATCTCCTTAAAATGCAATTATTTTGGACAGTTGACAAATAACTGTTGAATTGTCTGGACAAGCATTTTAGTCCATTCACTGTATTTCCATCATCGATAAGACTTCGATTCTAACAGTGCTGCCCAACACCAGAATTTCCTCCATTTCAGATGTAATAAACTATTCAGTGCTGCTCTTCCACTCTTCTGAAGTAAACAAATAGAACCTGCTTATTGACTACACTCATTCAACTGGATAGGTAAAAAACCTGAACTAAGAAGATGGGAAGAAGGTAAACATATTCCTCTAGAGCATACTGATGTCCTACCATCACCGTTCTTGAAGCAGTCTCAAGAAGAGAGAAAACCCTGTACAGTGTTCCAAAGAAAGTGTACCAGAGCTGGGCAAGTAGCTCGCATGAACCTTTCTGAGAGTCTACAGAATCCAGGAGGATCATCAAGTTCAATATACAGAAAAATATTCTGACAATACACCATGTCTTCCAAGATGCACTACTGGTTCCTTTCATAATTTCAAATTACTTTTATTAAGCAATACAATTAAATGTGTAAAACAGTAAAGTATGCTGAAGTCAAGCCACTTTCAAAGTCCAAATCTAATCATCCACCTAATTATTATGAGTGGGTCACTGATTAGTGAATATGCAAAAGCTTTAAAACTCAGTGCTTTGAGAAATTTTAATAGTGCCCACAGAAATTCTAGAAGAGCAAACACAAAGCACAGTAATATTAAAAAAAAAGAAAAAAAATCAAAAATACTTCAAAAATCTAAACACATCAAAGGTGGCTTGTAAGAAGTTTGGCATTTATGAAGTCAAGGAAGCCCATTCAGGATTTCCCAGAACAAAAGAAAAGTTTAAATAAAGACGTGGGACTTCGCAATGCTTTAAAAATACAACTCATAGAATCAGGAGGAGTTTTTAATACAGAAGATTATCACAGCAGTAATTAAAACAAACATGCTGGATCTTTCCAGACGGGCAATGCTCCAACACACAGATCAATAAAACTGCTACACAAAGGCAAATTCCTGTATGCTAAAATGTCAGGCACTACTATCACTTGCTAAACATTATTTATTCTTCACTTGTCCAAGTAGATTTAATAAGTGTTACCAAAAATACTATCAAGATAAATATAAAACTAACAGAACACCAAGGTCTGCACACCAAGATACACTGCTGTACTCGGTTTTGAACACTGAAGGTCTACCAGTTTTATCTGTTCAGTTCTATGCCTACAATCATAGAATCATTAAGAGGGGAAAAGACTTCTAAGACCATCACGTGCAACTATCAACCCAACACCACCACGCCTACTCAACCATATCCCAAAGTGCCATATCTATACATTTTTTGAACACCTCCAGGGATGGTGACTCCACCACTTCCCTGGACAGCCTGTTCCAGTGCTTGACAACCCTTTCAGTGATGAAATTTTTCCTAATATCCAATCTAAACCTTCCCTGACGCAACCTGAGGCTGTTTCCTCATGCCCTGTCACTTGTTACTTGGGAGAAGAGACCAACATCTGCCTCGCTACAGCCTCCTTTCAGGTAGTCGTAGAGAGCAATAGTCTCCCCTCAGCCTCCTCTTCTCCAGAATAAACAACCCCAGTTCCCTCACTCACTCCTCAGAAGACTTGTTCTCTAGACCCCTCACCAGCTCGTTGCCCTTCTCTGGACACTCTCCAGCAACTCAGTGTCTTTCTTGTACTGAGGGGCCCAAAACTGAACACAGTACTCCAGGTGCGGCCTCACCAGTGCCGCGTACAGGGGCACAATCACCTCCCTACTCCTGCTGGCCACACTATTCCTGATACAAGCCAGGATGCCATTGGCCTTCTTGGCCACCTGGGCACACTGCTGGCTCATGTTCAGCCGGCTGTCAATCAGCACCCCAAGGTCCTTTTCCATCAGGCAGCTTTCCAGCCACTTGTCCCCAAGCCTGCAGCATTGCATGGGGTTGCTGTGACCCAAGTGCAGGACCCGGCATTTGGCCTTGTTGAGCCTCATACAATTGACCTTGGCCCATCAAGCCAGTCTGTCCAGATCCCCCTGCAGAGCCTTCCTACCCTCAAGTAGATCAACACTTCCACCCGAGTTGGTGTCACCTGCAAACTTACTGAGGGAGTACTCAATCCCCTCATCCAGATCACTGATAAAGATGTTAAACAAGACTGGACCCAATACTGAGCCCTGGGGAACACCGCTCATGACTGGCCGCTATCTGCATTTAACTTCATTCACTACAACCCTCTGGACTTGGCCTTGCAGCCAGTTTTTTTACCCAGTGAAGTGTACACCCATCCACACCATGAGCAGCTAGTTTCTCCAGGAGGATGCTGTAGGGAACAGTGTTGAGGGCCTTACGAAAGCCCAGGTAGACAACATCCACAGCCTTTCCCCTCATCCACTAGGCGGGTCACCTGCTCATAGAAGGAGATCAGGTTGGTCAAGGAGGACCTGCCTTTCATGAACCCATGCTGGCTGGGCCTGATCCCCTGGTTGTCCTGCATATGCCCAGTGAGTGCACTCAAGATGAACCACTCCATAATCTTGCCCGGCACCGAGGTGAGGCTGACAGGCCTGTAGTTCCTGGAATCCTCCTTCTGGCCCTTCTTCTAGATGGTCATCACAGTGGCAAGCCTCCAGTCACCTGGATCCTCCCCTGTTAACTAGGACTGCTGACAGATGATGGAGAGTGGCTTGGCCAGCTCCTCTGCCAGCTTCCTCAGTACTCTACTTTCAATTATACTAGAAACTAGTCTCTTCTTCGTTTCTACTGTTTGTACTCTGACTAGCACAGTAATTTGACAATAGGAATATTCTCATTTTGATCTGTACAAGAAACTCTATCACATCCTCTATTACATTGCTATATATACCACCCTAGCTATTGTTTTTCTTTTAACCACACACAAGATAAGTATGTTTGAAGTTCACTGACTGCTTCAGTATATAGGGATGTGACGAACCTACAACAAAAAATATATGGCATCTAATTCAAACACAGAAGAGCTACACAGAAACCTGGCTTATACAATGGAATTGCATTTCAGGATGCTTACACAAGTTTAAATAGTTCACTGGCAAAGCAAGGAAAACTTAAATCCTGAGAAATAAGCTATGGAAATAAATGCACTTTAAATTAAACAAACTGCATGCTTTCATCAGAGAATAAAGAATGTAACTGAACTTTTCCATGTTTTACTCTAACTTAACTCTGTAAAAATGAAACTGGAGGTTATGACTCTAAGTTACATATCCAGTCTTCTGTTGAGGATGCTTGTTTTGATAGAGAGTGAAATTTTAAATTCAATCAGGAATAGAGTCTTCTAAAAAAATATGTATATATCTGTTGTGTCTGCCCTTAGCACTGCAATTATGTCACACACTATCACTCACTCATACACTTGTATGCAAAGAAAATCAAAATGTGTGAAATTATACCCTATTTCCCTAAAAAGTACACATATTACTGAATACATGTCCATACAACAAACTGGAGCTTTTAAGAGCCGTAAGTGAAAGACACAAAAAACCCCAAGTGAATCTTACTTATCAGTTATCTAAGTAGAACAAATTCTTATTTACATACTTTAAGCTTTTCATCTTTGATAGAAAAATTACAAAACCTAATTTAACACATCTTTCTATACAAGTTCAAAACTTGCTTTGCATAGACTAAGAGAATTGACAATACCTGCTTTAGCTCTTCTTGATGTATTTACGTAACTGTCTCAGACTCCCCAACATTTTTCATTCGCTGTGCTACACACTTCACATGCGGTGTAGCAAGTTTCCAACAAAGCATCTTCAAAGACCACAGAAGAGCCAATCCCTTTACAGGCTACCAAAGCTGCAGTTATGATAGCACATGTCATTGGGTGCACTTCCTGAAGTCTGAAGAGTTTCACACATGGATTGCCACCATTTAAATAAGCACGTTATATGAGAGTGCAGCCTGATAGATATTCAGTTATTCAGTGACCTGACATAAATCTGAAATAAATACTCAAAAAGAGAGGCCTTCAAGCTAATTGATCCAACTTTGAAAGTCATTTTAATCCACTTAATAAAGTCATACAGCTCCCTTAAACAGAATACAAGACTGAAAGTAGACCTACACTTAATTTGCTCACTCTTCCCAAAAATGTATAATGGTAAAAGTGGTCATAGACAAAATTATTTATAGCTTCCTTTACATTCCAAAAAACAGGAGAAATTTGGTAGCTGTTTCTGCAAAACCCTTCATCTGGAAGTTTTACGAGCCTTCCAGGAGAGAAAACATACCTGCTATAGGCACATATCCAACTCCTTGCTGATACACAGTGGGCATCAGGACCACTGGCTGGGGCTGCATCATCATGGCAGCTGGCAAAGACTTGACACAAAAAGCACAACAGACAGATTAGAACTACTCAAGAAATAGAAGAAAACTAAAACCAGCAAATTAAACAATTGAAACAATATTTGCAAAAAAATCATTACATTGCAAATCCATGTTCCATGTTGTTCAATATTACAGTATTACTCTACTAAGTGCTAATCTATGTTAAGCAAAATCTCTAGCAAATTAACTGAACAATCATCTTTTAAAATGACAATTTGTCTGTACATCAATATAAACACATCATGTCAAATTAGCCTTTTGCAATAGTTTGATAAAATTTGCCACTGAAATTTTGTTACTGAAGCAATTTATTTTAAAATACGGGTTTAATCAGCTTCATGCCTTATTCCTAAGAAAGGATTATACAACATATTCATCATAAAGGAAAAATTAGAGCAAACCTGAAATTTATTAGAAGTAGTATACTGCTTCTAGAAGCAAATTTTAGCTCAAAATGATTATTTTTGAAGTACTTTAAACAAAAAATCAATTTAATTCCATTCCCTTTCACTACCACAATTCCTGTTCAGTCTGATCCTGGAAAATATTAAAAGGTCAGATTTTATGTACAATACATTCACAGGCAGACAGTTTTAAAGGTTAATTACACACTCATTTCTTGTAAGTGTAATGGAACAACTGTACAGATGTGGGGCAGAATGTGAATTTCAAACAGCATGGAACATCTGTCCTCAGATGTGCACCTGGAACTTTGGAGAATGTACATGTATAGTAGGAAGCATTCAGGGCTGCACATGCTATCAAACCGCTACTTAAGAGAAAGGTGATAGATGAGAGAATAGTCCATGAGCTGCTGAACGGACCAGTGTAAGTCAGCAGTTTATGACCAGTAGCACCAAACGAACAAGAATGGAAGTAAAAAACCAAAGTCATCAGAAAGAGCATACAAACTATCCAAGAAAGACTTAAGACAGAGAAGAGTTTCTACTATTTTTACTTTTAAACTGAAATGACTTTCTAATGATTTAGGGGGAAAAAATACGTTGTTAGATTCCATTAAGCTTTTTAAAAACTATTATTAAGTTAGAAATTACAATGGAAAATTTGACTGAGGATTTCTTTTTTATGCTTTTATTAGCACAGGAATAAGCTGACTTTTTGTAACTGCAAAACCAGATAAATGACTACCTATTTACCACCTCACCAATAGGTATTCACTGCCTTTAATATTTTTGCCTGCTATTCCCAAAGTTAAGTATGACTATTTTAAATGATGACACACACAGACACACAGTAAGGTACAATGGAACTATTTCTACTTCCATCTAAAGTATCTCACTCCCACTACCCAAGAAGTTTCTGTCCCTTCCTCCTCCCAACCCAAACTTGGCTTACCGTGTACGACATCACCAGATTAATCATCCCTTCCTTGTCATCACCCTGCCTTCCACTCAGGCTATACCATTCATCCTCCACATTTCCTTGCTTCAGAGACTCCGGAATTGTAATGTGTGTCCAAGCGATGCGGTCATCCATTGAAAAGGCCCGCTGCAACATAATTGAAAAAGTACTACCAAGTTAATTGTCCTGAAACAAAAAATTCTTAAAATCACTCTTGACTAACACTTCCTTCAGTTTTATGCTATTTCATTTTGCTAATTTTATATTTAAGCTATTCCTTTGGAAATTACTAAAGTGTCAGTAAACACCTTAGCCATCTCCTTTCCCATAAAGACAAATGATGCTTTAAGTGGGATTATAGATTCACGGCAGATATTTAATAATAAGAAATTGAAAGCCTGAAGTAGAACACTTCTAGAAATACAACATACTAATATGAGCATAGTCTGTGTCAATCTAGCAACATCATATCAGAGGCCATTAAATGAATGTAAACAGCTTCCAAGAGCAGATATAAGTACTGATCTGCCACCCTTCTTGCAGCAATGAAACAGACATGTCAGCCAACCTACTAAGCCCACAAAATGGCATCCAAAAGCCTCACTTGTGTAATGACCACACAGCTGGTGCAGTGTCAAGTTTTACTACACACTGTAACGGAGGCAGCAAAAAAAGGCAAATCAGAGACTTCAGCCTCAGTTGTAGCCTCTTAGTTTAAACGGTTCAGGAAGGTATGTTTGTTCTAAGTCAAAGTCGATATCCTGAACTGGACCAGCTGAGATGCAGGCACATATCCCCTGCTGCCAACAACAGCATCATCTAGCAGAACAACATACTAGAATTCAAGATCGTGCTCTTCTAGAAAAGCTTTGTAGAGCAGATTACCTACCAGAGCTGTTAATCAGACCCTTTCAGTCACTAAGCAAATCAAATTGTTCACAGGTTAGGTATTTATTACCACAGTGTCTTCAGCAAATCATAGACAAGTGACTACATGCCCATTTGGAATGAAATTCAGACAAGTACAGAAGAGAATAAGTTATGTTTCTGCTAACAAATCCTACTGATGACATGCAGTCTATATTCAAAAGTTTTACTCTCAGCATTTCCGAGTTTGGGAAAGCTTCCACACTCCTCCTGGGTTAGAATAACACTGAAGAATTCCTGAGTAAAACTGCATTGTGTAAACAAGCTATTTGTAACAGGGACAGTACAGAATATAAAGCTGCTGGGCATTCTGATTGCGAAGAGGAGCTTAAACACCACTCAGACACTTTCACTTCTCTTCCTTTGCAGTGAACCCTGCTAATGCCCCTCATCCACTACCAAAGGAAAAGTAATAGCTCTGACATACTTGGGGAAGAGTGAAGCCTTATGCATTGCTGCTCTTGGGATTCTGAAAAATTTTTGGCATCTCCCAGAGAGCACAGACAACAGCCTTCGGTAACTCAACCCTTCTATGCAAGATTTAACCCAAACTTCAATCCAAACAGGCGATGGGGAAGGAGGGAAAAAATATCGTAGTTCTGACCTCATCAAATATCTCTAGGTAAAAAGAGTCCACACCCGGGGGAACAGTGCACTGAATCACTTTGTTCCAGCGGGGGTTCTTGGCTCCATTATGTGCTGTTGGAGTTTCATACACAGCATACCCCAGACGTATTCGACAGTATGGATCCATGCGGGTCATTCCATAGTTCTTTGCCAGTTTTGCCTGGAAAGAAAAAAGCCTGTAAGTGTTTAATATTTACATTAACTTGAGAAGTTAATTACTATTAGTTTACAAAGAGAATCAGATATTGAACAAAGGACTAGATTCAATTATGAGGTATACAGGAAGGAAAAAAAATGAAAAAACGCCAGCATTCTGATTAAAACATAGAATGGCCACTGACACTGTTAAATGTCTGGGAGACTTGAAAAGGGAACCCCTTTTTAACCTGTTGCAGAAAATACACACCTTCACCATAGCTAATATAAGTTACTTCATACCAAACCAAAAGACACATGATTACAAGGAAATAGTAGTAAGTTCAATTTTTGCCTAGGCACCTGCTCTCCAAAATACAATCATAAACTTAACGTGATAGGTAGCCTGTCCTCTTTCACTGAAGTACTTTTAATGGTTGAAATACAGAAATCCAGTAGCTTCAAGAATATCACACAATACAAAACCACAAACTGCAAAAGCAGTTCAGTTGAGCTAAAATCTAGATCACAGTTTTCAAAGTGGTTAAAAAACTTACTTAATTCAGTGTGTGCATTTGATATTGCTTAGTTCAGTGGGCAACTTAAGTTCTATGTTACTATAAAAACACATGCTGTACAGAATCAGAAGATATCCAACATACTTTTGCTGTAACATCAGAGGAATAGAACAAAACAAGTTGATGACAGTTCTGAAGACAACACTGATTACTGTTGCATAGCGACGTCAAAGTAGAAATCGGACTTTTTGGACATGGTATTTCTCTGGCCTGTACTAAGCAATCTATAGTTCTTACTATAGTAAGACAAGTGACATAATATGGTGCCTAGGATGCCTCCTGCGTACAGGACATTTAAAGAACTGGAACAGTTCAGACTTGTGTAAGGTTTAGTTACAATGGCTGCAGCTCTGGCCTGGAAAGCCCTTTTCTCCTTCAAGGCACATGCTGGTTCAGTAATTCATACATTAGAGCTAGTGAGAAATATCTCAAACTGCTCCTTGTAAACGTGCACGTAATGATTAAAGTAGGAGAGTTGGCACCTAAATTATGCACTGTCTAAATTATGCACTCTCTAGACTCTGAAGTCTTGACATTAAACAGCTCACCACAAAACCTCACCAAAAGAAAAAAGAGCATATAAGTTGTCTGTGTAGTAATTTAAGCAGACACAATCAGCTGTGAACTTAGACAAATTCACCACCATTCCTATACATCTGCAAGGAAAAAAAAAAGCAGTAAATCACCTTCCTAAAAACATTTTCTGGTCTTTCACCAGTTTACTAGTAACAGAATTAAGACATGCTGCTCTATATACTTTATCAACACATATTTAAATATAAAAGCCTTCAACCATCTTTTCATGTTCCACAGGTTAACTATGCCACAGTAAGTCTCCTATCCAGAATGCCACATGCCTCAATATGCAGCCAAGATTCCCACAGCATTCTTGCATAAACTCTCAGACAGGTACAGAAGACTATCTCTTGGGACACTACAGGGTTATACAGCCATTCAGAGGGACCTTGAGAGGCTGGAAAAGTGCACAGACAGGAATCTCAAAGTTCAACAAATTAAAACATTCTGCCCCTGAGGAGGAATAACCACATGCACTACTACAGCCTGCGGGCCAACCAGCTGAGAGTAGCTTTGCTGAGAAGGACACCAAGTTGGAAATGGTGGACACCAAGTTGGAAATCAGCCAGCAATGCACCCTGGCAGCAAAGACAACAGACAGCATCCTGGGCTGCATTAGGAAAAGCACAGCTAGCAGATCAATGAAGATGATCCCTTCTACTCAGCACTGGTGAGACCATATCTGGAGTCCTGTTCTCTTTAGTTCTGGGGTGCTCAACACAAGACATGGCCACACTTAAACAAGTCCAGCAAAGGGCCACTAAGACATTTAATGGTTTCACAGAATCACAGAATGGCTGAGGTTGGATGGGACCTCTAGAGATTGTCTAGCCCAAGCTCCCTGCTCAAAGCTCAGGCAAGTTCTGGGTATCTCCACAGATGGAAGCTCCCCAATCCCTCTGGGCAACCTGTTCTGATGTTTGACAACTCTCACAGTAAAAAGGTTTTTCATATATTTAAATAGAGTTTGCTGTACTTCAATTTGTGCTCACTACTTCTCTTGTCTTTCCTCTAGACAGCACCAAAAAGAGCCTAGCTGTCATCTTCATAAATACATGCAGGCAGGGACTACTTGTTGATAAGATTCCCCCTCAGGACTCTTCCCCAGCTCTCTCAGCCTTTCCTTGTATATAACATCCTCCTTAATCCTCGATTAAGGGGCTGGTGGGGGGTGGTAGGGGTGGGATGAGGTTTGGACAAAATAAACTCCAGAGGTCTCCTCTAACCTCAGATATCTTCTGATTCTATAATAAGTGGTTACTTCTAGCCATGGCATGAAGAACAGCCATTAGGCTTTATTCTTCAAGCAAGATAAATACTTTATTGTCTGCACAAGCACCTTCTGTACATAACCACTCTACTGATTGCATCAACATCCGGTGACAAAAAGCACTTTCAGCTGTTCAAGCAAATAACCAAAGATGAACAACCTATGGAGTAGCATACAAGTTGGTATAAACTGCTAGAGACTTAAGAGAGGCATGGCACATTGTTTGATAAATGTTTTGTTTCCTCATAGGCCTGAGGTTTAACCTGAATCATCTACTCCTAGCTCTGGAAAAAAAAAATATGCTAAAGCTTCTACCACTACGCTCTGAAAGTAGTAACATTTTTCTGCTGTTCAAAGTTGCAGAAGAAGCTTCCAGTCTTACACTTTCTGAACACACGGACTGGGAAACTCATCAGGACTAGAAAGAGGGCTGCAGCTGAATGCAATGAATAAGTTCAAGTGTCTAGACCTTAGAAGTAATTAAGTTTGAAAAAGCATTACCCTCAGTTTCCAAAGAAAGGACACTGGCTGTGAAGCAGCAAACTGAGCAGTGAAAGACATAGAAAGGAAGGATAAGTGCCTCTTTTCCTGAGAGACCCTATACAGGTTTACTCCCCAATACGGACCTCACCATGGAAGCTGCAAACATATACATATTATTCCAGACTCAGTGCTAAATTTGAGGCTAAACATCTCTTTGGTATGCTTTAGAAATGGCTTGAAAATACCATTTGTAAATAGATAAAGTGTGTTAACATGAAGGATATCCAGTATGCTAAGGTAGATAAACACCATTCTGTTTAAGACAGACAAGTTTTAAAAACTAAAATCTTCTGCATAATGGATGCAGTAATACAGTACTGCCAAGATAAAAGAAAGGATAACAAGGCAAAAGAGGAGGCAGAAAATAAAGAGCTAGGACTATGCACTTGTGATTAAGAAGAAAACCTGCAGAAAGCACTAGGAAAAACAGCAAATGCATTACAAGAAACGGAGATGGAACAGAGCAGTCACCTAAGGAAAAATACATAAGGCAATTGCAGTTCCCTACAATATTCTCAAAATTGCTAATGTCTTCCAATTTTAAGTGTTCCAATTTTAAGCCGTCTTAACAGAAGTCTTCAGAGAAAACTGTGCACTGTAAAAAACCATGAGTTTACTTGATCATGTGCTATAATAGCAAGGTTTACAGGAAATTGCTGCACCATGCACAATGAAGCTATGAAACACGAAACTGGAAAAAAGCTGACATATAGAAACACGAAGCTACAAAAACTTTAAAAATTACGCATCCCTTACAAAGAAGTAATTTAGTACCTCACATTCCAATACAAATATTTTTGTGGCCAACAATCAAAAAAGATTAATTCTATTAATTACGATTACTTAATTGTACAAAGATGGTACAATTTATACCTGTACTACAGTAATGCTGAGTCTGCCTACTGTACCCATTGGTCCTCCATATTGTAGCTGCTGAGCTGCCTGGGCATCCAGTTGGATTTGCTGTTGCTGCTGGGTTGGGGTAATGCGAAGAAAATCTTGAGGAAGCTCACCAACATATACCTTAAAAAAGAAAAGAAAAAACCTTCAAGCTTAAGTCTTCCGTTTTCGTAACTAAAAAGACAGAAGAATATAAATCAAAGCTTAGCAAAAACATTCAGCAGAATTTAGTCTAGCTTTGACAGCATGAACAAAGAACTAATTAAATGACAAAACTGCCAACTCACGCAGAGAATGTTCTCATATTCACTTTCAAAAATGCTAATTTCCAACAGCCTCTGAAAAAAAGTCGGACATACAGAGCCAAGGCTGTTCTGCAACTAAATATTTAAGTAGTCCATACAGAAGTCAGAGCTACCAAGTTTTACAACCCATTCACATATGACATCTGATGGCACCCAGCTCTTTCACTTATTCATCACTCATATTGCATCCATTTATTCCCATGACAAGACCTAGCACGCTGCTTTAGTTTGAAAGTCACTTGCACAATCACCTTCAAGACAGATCATAAAGACACTGTCTCCTATGAACCAAATCCTTCAAAGTAACTAAGAATCCTTCAACATAACAAAGATGTCCTAATACTTTTCCAATGTTAAGTGCAACCGTCCTGCAACTAACCTCAGGGACAATTTGGGGATAATATCCCACCATACTCAAAACAATAACGGAGGAATTAAAAATCCGGTCTATCACAAGAAAGAACCATGACGAAAAATTCAAAGTAGAAAAATCTTACAGGAACTCTGTCACATGTGCCACTATGAATCAGCAATCACCACATGTTTTCTGCTAGCTTTACGGTAAAAGAAGGAAAAGCTTCTACCTATTACTTGTCATTTCTATTACTGTCAATTCAATAACTCAGGTTGGTTTTAGGTTTTAAATGCTAAGTGAACACTATCAATAACACATTTAGAGAGATCATGACACTAAAGTAACAAGCATACTATAATAATAAATTTTAAGAGGCAAATAAAGTGGCATAGAGAATTTACAATTAAGTGTACTTATTTCTGTTGCATATAGAGTTGCTTACACATTTAATACAGAACTGACTACCGTATCAAGACAAAAGACAGTGCAATTGCTTATGTTGCTATCCCAGGAAAGATTATCTAATTGTTTATCTGGCAGATGCGTGCCTACAGAACATACTTTAAGAAGTTAACAGGCCTCTAGGACATAGCTTTTGAGGATTAGACAACACTTAAATGTCAAGATTACATCTTGGCAATAGCAACAGTCATACAAAATGTTATTTGGCAAGAGCTGCAATTTCTGAGAGCCTCAGGATCCTGGCAACAGGAGGTGTTACATGCCAGAAAGGAAGTTTATCAAAAAAAGCTAAGGAGGAAATACTGAACGCCTGCTGCTAGGCTATTGGGAAGGAGGGAAAATAGGGAATCAGTTTTGCTTACAAGTATCTTAAAATTTTACAATTAACATCTTAAGTAGCTTAAGTTTTAAAGGGGGGGGGGGAAGGGGGCAACGAGGGAGAAGAATAAGCTAGAAGATAATGCTAATATTAAAAGAAAGCTTATTTAAGCTAGGCTGGAAATTAGACAGGTCTTGTAATAGCCTTCTCGTCAGAATACACGTATAAAAAAAGGAGCTACCTTTAAAATAAAATACAATCCATTTAGGAAATACTTGAAATGGCACCAGAATTAGCAAGGCAATGGCATTTACAACACTGCAGGCCCCCTCCAACCCTTCACCACCAGGAATTTTCAAACCTAGTATTATTCGCATCTTTAAGAACAGACATCACAAAAATTTTCCATAGTCAGAAGTGGCGGCTGCAGCCCTGAAATTACATTCCCACACATGCAAGCTCCCTTTGTCAACTTCTCAGAAAACAGGATAGCATATTTGGTCTCAACCATCTCAACGTGGACATTGGAAAGCTTAATTCATTCACAGGAAGCGAGAAGTCTAAGAGTATCTTTCACTTTATTTTTAAGTCACCCAAATACCAGTGACGAGTGGAGTCCCTCAGGGGTCCGTACTGGGACCGGTGCTGTTCAATACATTTATCAATGACATGGACAGCGACATCGAGTGTACCCTCAGCAAGTTTGCAG
>Ga0065711_1033235_pt1 | contig 25870 bp, 13 predicted proteins | sample Hoacrofraction12_FD_59098 | JGI IMG/M metagenome (GOLD analysis project Ga0065711, IMG submission 59098) | Hoatzin crop microbial communities from Cojedes, Venezuela - Epithelial fraction 12 v2 (version 2) | ecosystem: Host-associated > Birds > Digestive system > Esophagus > Crop | place... | reverse complement strand
CACTGGAATGGGTTGCCCAGAGAGGTAGTGGAGGCCCCATCCCTGGAAACATTCAAGACCAGGTTGGACAGGGCTCTGAGCAACCTGATCTAGTTAGCGGTGTCCCTGCTCGCTGCTGGGGGGTCGGACTAGATGACCTCTAGGGGTCCCTTCCGATCCAAAACTTTCTATGATTCTATGATTCTATAAGGCAGAAGTTCTGTCTTAACATCTCTAACCTGGAGTACAGAGCAGATTCAACCATTTGCAACCTTTCACCATTTTCAGATACAGAATCATAGAGTCATATAATGTTTTGGGTTAGAAGAGCCCTTTAGAGGTCATCTAGTCCAAGCCTCCTGCAGTCACCAAGGACATCTTCAACTAGATTAGGTTGCTGAGAGCCCCATCCAACCCAACCTTGAATGTTTCCAGGGATGGGTCCTCCACTACCTCTCTGGGCAACTTGTGACAGTGTTTCACCACCTTCATTATAAAAATTTTCTTCCTTATATCCAGTCTAAATCCACCCTCCCTTAATTTAAAACAATTACTCCTGGGCCTGTCACAACAGGCCTTGCTAAAAAGATAGCATGTGTACCATACTAATATCCTCCCACATACATTAAGTCAGCTTGCATCACCAGTGTGTGTGTCAGGGACACTGCTGTTTCTGAGCCCTACAGGTGAAAGCTGAGTTCTTACATTCTGCAGTTCTGTGAAGCCAGTATCAATGCAGAATATGTCCTGGTGATTAAAGACCTGTGATCTATTTCGGTACATGTCAGAACAAGTGCAGGACAGGCAAACTACATGCACAGTGAGAGTAAAAATTGTAGTTCATCCTCAGAAAGAAACCCTGTCTTCAGACATGTGTCCTTGTTGCATAAAACTTTGGACTGGTTCTGGCTGATTGGTAACGTAATTAGTGTTTGATCAAGAGGCTATGTATATCCTTCCTGGGATAGCCTTCCTGGTCATTCATTACCAGTATTCATATCCATTTCATTACCCTCCACTTTTTCTTTTTAATCCTTTCCAGCTAGATTTTGGATGCTGCTTGCTCATGCATACATAAGTTTCCTTCTTCAATGCTCTAAGCTTCCACACCAGAACTGGGCTTTCTCTCAAATTCACAGATAGCTGCCTTAGGAGTCCCTACCACACGTCGCCTGAGATGAGGTTCTGCTGCATCTCACACGAAAACAAATGACAACAATAAGTCAATGCAATACACACATTTTGATTAATATGGCAAACACAGGATTCTGCAAATGCTACAGAACTCCATGTATTGTTTCCTACACAATATAATGCATTGTGCTTGTTCCATGTATGCTTGCTCCATAGCAAGATCTTGGTAACAAATACTGGCAGATTCAAGTTGCTGTTGATTATGGCTGTCATGGAATATTTACAATGTGCCTTTGCTAAGCATTAAAACAAGTGTCAAAAAAAAAAATCTGAGCCCTAGACCACATGTACATGGGTGTAATCCTCATCTGTATGAATGATAGGTCAGCATGGAGAAACCAAGTCATTAAAATGCAAATGAAATTAAATTTGTGGTAGATCTGAAATTTCCCTCAAGAGAGCTGAAGAAAAGAGCTGTTAATAACACTGTAAGAGTAAGATGTCCACATTGTATATTATGCTATACAAAGTGCAGCTGGCAACAGTAAACCTGAGAAAATGATCAGGTCCAAGCCATCTAGGTAGAAGGTGAGAGTCAGGCAGGTAGCCACAACAGCCAGAGACCATGCATCCCAGTTCACTCTGGCTAAAGACTTGTGGCTGACACAGGCAGTACCAGAGCATCAATTGTGTAGTGAGTCTGTGTGGCCTCAGGGCTGGGGCTTGGCAGGCCTTCTTTGTTTAAACTCGTTTTGATCCTCTTGGAGTTACAGTTATGCTAGGTTTAGCTCTAACAGCAGTTTTTCTAATGATCAGGTGTCTATAGCTAATTTGTCTTACTTTTGCTTATCCTTCTACAGCAAAAACACAATTTTTAAAAAGGTAGTAGAAGCAGGCAGCTATTCTGTGTAGTTGTATCTATGACTCTAGCATAATTTGGCATAGTTTAGCAGAGAACAGAAAGCAGGGGCTTTGAGAAGTGGAGACACAGGTTTTTGTAAAGAAGAGCTGATGTGAGCAGCCATAAAGGTAACCAAGTAAACCTACTGACAAAGACAGATATCTACTTAACCATGCTGCCCCACCCCAAGGCCTCCCTGACAAGCTCAGTGCTCTGGTGAACTCAGCAGGAGTCCGAGATATTCCTGATGAGCTTAGTGAGAGCCCAGGATATCCCTGACAAGCTCTCCAGGAGCTGAGACATACCTGATAGGGTACCGCTGGCAGAATAAAGAAACCATGAAGATGACAAAAGCTGGGAACCACGTCCCATGCCCACTTACATGTCTACACCAAAACAGTCTAGAAATTTAACTGGCTATCTACCCCCGATGAGCTTCTTTGTGGGAGCTTTCCTGCATGATCTTCTCTACAAAAGCTTCTCTGCATGACATCTCCCAGACTGGACCCTCACTGGTGATGCCCAGCTGACTCCAAACTCCGTGATGTGGATCATCTATGAAGAGACACTTCTCCATCATTGATTAGCCATACTCCTGGGAGTGCTTTGGCGAGTGTTGTACCAGTAAAATCTCTCATAAGTTATATAGGTGAGCATAAAGGTAAATGATCATAAGTATATACTTCGTCTTGTTAATTCTGTAACAAGAACAGGTTGCCCAAAGAAGCTGTGGACGCCCCACCATTAGAAGTGTTCAAAGTCAGGTTGGATGGGGCTTTGAGCAATCTGATGTAGTAGAAGGCAGAGAGGCTGGAAACAGATGATCTTTGAAGTTCCATTCAAATGCAAAACATTCTATGATTCTAAGAACTTGTTTTATACGTATATATACACACACTACCAATCATTTTGTACTAACTTTAATGTATACTTGGCTTTACTAGTAGTAATTTGTTGTAATCTATAATAAAGACATTCACAGAAACCCAAACCTCAATGTCCTTGCGTGTTACAGAATCCTGAGAACCCCAGAGTCGCTATCTTACATACTCGAAGGGCAGGTAAAGCCTTGTAAGTGATGTCTGTGACTGCTACAGGAGCATGCAACAGAAGATGTGGTACAGGTTAGGACTGGAGATACTGTAACTCACTAACAGTCGGGTAAGAAATGCAGACCTGGAGATCATAGAATCATAGAATGTTAAGGGTTGGAAGAAGCCTTAAAGATCATCTAGTTCCAACCCTCCTGCCATGAGCTGGGACATATTCCACTAGACTAGGTTGGCCAGAGCTCCATCCAACCTGGTATTGAACACTTTCAGGGAGGGGGCATGATAACAGAACAAAGCATGTACGTGTATGGCATCATACCTAGTTTATCTGAATATAGACTAAAAGCAAAAGATCTAAAAGCGTGCTAGGAAACACATAAAAATTACTCCAGCTGGATGCTTGAGTGAGGAGGAAGAAGTTAACATCACCATCATGTTTCTCCTGGTGAAGGACTCCCAGTACTGACAACTCAACACCACTCTCAACCACATTGAAGTTTTCCTCCTCAGGACCTCAGGAAGCAGTGGAACAGCAAGCATAGCATCACATAATGGGATAGGAAGATAGTCATGCTAGTATCTATTTTAACTGTATTGTTACTACAACTGAGAAATTTTCCGTATAGCAGTATTCTTTTCTGGTTTCCTTTTTCTGTAAGAATGAAACCTGCAGTAATAATACATCTTTGATTAGACAGTTAAGTTTTCAGTTGTACTAATAATACATTCTTGGCTTTAGATACGTAACATACAGTTCCTTTGTGCCCACAATAAGCTTTTGAGATTAATAGAAGGGCATGCTGTATTTCTACTCAGGCTGTAAAACAGCACATCAGACAAGAGGCAATTTCTCATCTCCAGTTTGTATTCATTGTGCTCTTTCCAGGCGGATTGACATGAACCAGCACTGGGCACACTTCACACACCACAGGATCACAAAATCACGTGGGTGGGAAGGGAACGTGAGAGCTCTCTAGTCGAATTTCTACTAAAAGCATGTCTGAAATCAGACCTGCATCCTACTAAAGCATATTTGCTGAATTTTAGTTTCTAGCCAGAGAAACTTCAGAATATCTCCATTCTTGTCTCCTTCGCTCATATGATGTTCCTTTTTCCTTCCCCACTCCTTTTTGCTGGCTGCAGACACTCCTATCATAGGGATGCTATCCCAGGTGTCTTGGTGACTAGTTCATTTCAAAGCCAGTCAGTCTACCAGCTGCTGTTTCAAAGGCTAATACCTAGGGCTGAATATAGGAGCAGAAGAAAATCATCTTCCAAGCCTGCGTCAGCCTCTATCACTTCACACATACAACAGGACAGAGAAGCACTGGGGGCACAGCTGGTTCTTAGTCAGGATGGCAAGTTTATTCCACTCACATCCCAGTGAGTGGGCTTTACCTTGAGCCTTAGCTCTTTCTTCTGTGAAAAGCAGTAAAGACCTTCTCACCCTCTGGAAAATACCTTGCAGTCCAATGAGTTCTAAAGAAGCAGGATCCATTGTTACTACTGAAGAGGTGTCCCAATACATGCCGGAAGGATAGAGAGGGTACCACCTCTATGGCTGCCAATGGCACAAGATATCTAGCTGCTTTCAAAACAAAGGGTTAATTTTGCTGCTGCTTGTCCGATGAGCAGAAAAGCAGTGGCTAGTCAGCCCCAGGAGGATGGAGAGCAGCCTTCAGACATTGTAACTACAGGGTATCATAAGCTTCCCTAAAATGCAAATGAAAATGTAAGTGTCTCTGTGAGCTAATGAACCCGTAAGCCTCAATACCAACTAGCAGCTGCTTATTACAGTTTTAAATCCGCTATGCAAAAGAACCCAGAAGCATAGCTGCATCTGAAGCAATACTGGAGACAGAGAACTGATGCAAAGAAAGATGACACATGACGTAAAAGAGTGGCTGGAAAAAATTTGTGACCGCACTCTTCAAATGGGCCAAACACCAAATGTTTAAAATGAGGGGCAAACAGGGCTTTCTGCTGCCAAGAATAAATGTCAGTGGCTGCAAGAAACAAGATTTAAAGACTGTCTTATAAAGGGAGGTAGCAATTGATGACTGTAGCATTGGTCTCCTCACAAGTCTCAACACGTCATGATTCTCACTGATGCTCTTGACGGCTGTCAATAGCTCTGTACTCCTGTTCAGCTTTCTGTTGTACACAGACCTCAGTCTAGGCCAAGACAACAAGGAAAGAGTGGCTATGAAGACTAAGTAAGTTTCAGTTTTCTCCTTGTGCACAAAAAATGATAGAGCACCAACCTAGCAAAGGAGCTATACATATGCTTAAATTTTAGCCCATGCTTTCTACTGTACTGATGACAAGGGTGAATTTTTGAAATGCTTCTTTCAGCTAGGGAATTGGATATAATGTGAAGCATCTCCAAATTAAAGCCGTAAATAATCAGCCAGGATCACAGGAATCCCATTGAACTTCATCTTCTTATGCCAAACGTCCCAGTTATTCAGACTGCAGAGAAAGTCATGCCTTAATGTTGAGTTAAAACTCACACTGTTAAGGCAAGAACCAATGCAACTTCTAAAAGCTGATGCTTTTTTTCCCCCACATTTGTAAGTCTGTGGCAAGGCTGACAGACAGTGACTTAGAGACAGACAGAGACATGGGGGTAGATGGGGAACAGGTAGCAGCACCAAAATAGCTCTTTGAAGTGTCTTTTTTGCTTAGAGCCAAAAAAAAACCAGCTTCAAACATGATGAAAAAAGAGAGAAGGCCACTGATAAAAAACAGTATGAATGCTCTTGAGGTAAACCTTTGCTGAGTGCCATGCCTCAACTATGACTACCAACACAAACAGGACAATCTGATTAATGCTTGAGCGACTTCTGTTTTTTTCCTGTTGTCAACAACAAATTTCCAGTTATCCAATTTTAAAAGAACAGAACAGGTTCACTTCCTTGTGAACTCAGTGCACTGTTCTCCAGTACAGAAAGAACTCTTCTCCCATCACCATGTAGGCAACCTACTCTTAAGAGGACTCTACATTGGCCACAACAGCTGGGAAATCACACGTCCTCCTATCAGCTGGCATGAAAAAAAAAAAAGATATTAAATGCCAAAGCTGCTAGAAGAACGCTCAGACATGGTCCCGAATCAGCACACACCTGAAGACTGCCATGGGTTTAGATGCTTTTGCAGAACAGAAGACATAATTAAGAAGAGCTTCCTGCCTCTTTAGGCTGCAAACTTGAAGTGCTGTTAGACTGGTGGGCATATTGAAAATGAATGTGTCACATACAAGTTTATGCCAGTTACTCCTATTCAAGGAAAGTGCAACTGTGATGGATAGTTAGAAAGAGGGGCAGCATATCTTATTCACAGCAGCTTCAGGCAACTGTTCAAGGGACCTACTCCTATTGCGAGCTACTGCACTCTTTTTTCAGCTCCTGTAAACGATACTTCTCTTGTGAACACGGCATCTCAGATACTTTACCCTATACCCTCACCTCTCACCTTCATTATGTTGCCCCTGTATAAGATCAGTCCCTTGTTGATTCTGACAAGGGTTCTGAACTTGTCCCAGAAGCACAGCTAATGATCCAGTTGGGAAGGAAAAAGGAAAAACAGGACTATCACCGTTGTTGCTCCCACAGACCAGCTACACAAACATCCATCCTATACTTGCCTTGTCAGATAACTTGCCTTTGCATTCACAAAGTTGACACAACCAAAAGAAGTCCAACACATGACATCTCATTTTCATTCCTGCCCTGGGGGGAGTTTCCAGTTGTGCTGCGCTGTGTCCTTGTGTGGCCACACTCTCAACGGGAAGGTGTAAGTACACAGAAAGGACAATGCAGATGATGAAAACGTAAACAGACTTGTAGGAAACATTTCCTTGAACTGCTTTCAGTTCAACAGCTTCAATTCTAACTTCTTGGTTAATTCTAACCTCTAATCTGGGCCTCTTGGACACACCATGGAGCATAAAATCTGCTGCATCTCTGTGCTTTCAGCTCATCACTGATTTGCCCAAACAGTGTGGCTGTGGAAGATGACTCCCATAAAAGAGACTGGAGGGAATTTGTCTGGTATCTGGCTAACATTCACAGACTTCCTTCCAGCTTTGGAAGAGAAAACTACATGAGGGGCCTTTTCCTCCCGCTTCACCTACCTTAACTTTATAAGATGTCTGCAGTGCAGAAACACTCCCTGTACTGTTTCAGGAAAAAACCTCCCCTGCTCGTTGCTATAATTTCTCCAGGTGACTGGTATATGTATGCAGCACTGAAAAAGTTAAAGGGAGCCACGGCACATAGAAATGGCTCATGCTGGCTATGTCTTCCTTTCTATTAAAATACAAAGCAATGTTCTTGACATATGTGAGTCCACATCCATGCTGCCTCTTGCATACAGAATTAAGGCTCAGATGCCTCCTGCTCTAAATGCTACACTATATAAACACAGTACTCCTTTGAAAGGACTTCCATGCTGATAGAAGGCTTTAGTTTTCTCAAGAAAAGAGGACCAACATCCACCAAACCAGACTGAAGAGCACACTGGGAGAGGTAACGGCAACGGTGCTAACATGCACTACCTGTTGGTTGAACCTGTAAAGGATGCAATACATTAGAAGACATAACACAGATAACAACTTGGTTTATTCGCTTGAGTATAACACCATTTACAAACCTTATAGATGCTTTGCCAGCATTATTATCTAAATTCTAGAAGATTAGGGGCATGTCTCAGTTGCAGGATACCCGCAGCTCTGAGGCAGATAATACAAGACCAGTAAAACTCCAAACTCTGCTGGCAGGATACCTCCTCATTCCTCTCAAAACTTTCTCTAGTCTCACAGCACCCCTCCTTGTTCCATTTGTCTACCAAGTTTTAACGGGAGCAAGAAAAAGAATAAAAGAGTAAACTGTTGCAATGAAGCTATAAAGCTGACTGTCGGTCAGCAGACATGAAAGTAAGAACAGACCCTCTTTTTTTGGCAAACATTTCGAGCCAAGCTAAATAGGGCCTGTAGCTGTGACCATTTAGGGCCTTCTCCCAGGAAGACAATCCTAATGGGATCCATCTTAGCGAATATGGATATCCAGAAGATATGGTGAAGGAACATGCCTGTGGTCTCTCTATTCTGCTAAAGGGAAGACAGTGCCTCTGGGAGGTCACTTAGAAGATCAGTCAGTGTTACTTCTTTGAGTGGACCTCAGAATCTGCTGGTTAGCTGTGTTAGTTTCATCCATTAGTATGTTTGCAGAAGCAACAACAAAAAGGCTCCCAGAGACCACTTCTAATGCTTTGTTAAGTCTGGAAGCTGATGCACAATTGATTTGCTGTCAGGTTGGAAGGATATGGTGTAGGGAAAGTGTTCTGCAAGGTCTATCCCTCATTTTAATTAATCACTTGAATGACAACATGGATGCTTATTCCATTGTTGCAGTAATGCAAGTGTAAATTAGGTAATGTAAGGAAGTAAGAGATGCATGGCTTGTCAGGGGACAGAATACTTTGCATTACCAGGGAAAAAAACTGACCAGCGTTGAAGCACACCAGCCTTTCTGCAGTTCTTTATCTGGATGACGGCAAGCTAAAAGGGGCTGCCATACAGGGCAAAATTAACATTACAAGTGCTCTCAAGTAATAGCATGAAAGAGCTGGGGTGTAAAATCAAAATTGTCTACAATACGAGGAATATTCAAATGCACAAGTACAAGTACACTCCCTGTACTTGGGACTGGGGACCCACCAGTAGTTCTGCTGAAAGGGAGACAACAGAGATCTAAACTACAGTCACAGCTAAGGCATGGAAGACATTAGAAAAACAAGAGTAGATTAAGTTTTGTCCTGCCTCTACAGTTATTACAAGATCACGATTAGACAAAAATCAATGCAATGTGCCAGGAAATAGTTCATATTGCAAATTAAAGAGAAGAGCTACTAAGTGCAGCTCTCCTTCATCCTGACGTTGAGTGTATCAGGCAGTAAATCATCCCAATGTTGTTCTGAGTGACTGTGTTCTGCTGAAAATGTTTAAATGACCTTCACCCTTTTCCTTTTATTGGTGACCGGAATATACACCAATGCTGTATTTCATCCTTCTCTGTGAAAGAACCACCACAGATCCTGTTAAAGACTTCATTATCACATTTTGAGCCAGAGAAGGAACATGCGCTTACTTATAGGAAGAATTTGTAAATGTTCCCCAGAGGTGCTCAGATCTGCTTGAGGAAAGCAGATTTTTAAAGTGTTACATAATGAAGCAGTCTCTAGTTAAAATGATATGTATTACTTCCCATTGTCAAGCTGGTCTGTCCATCTGAATGCTGTAATAAGCTTGTTCAGGAACGTCAATGCTTCAGCTGGAAAGTTACACAGACAAGCCTGTCACAAGTTAATTAAGCTGAAGTTTAGATAACGATGAACAGCTTTTAGTGACAAGTATATTCATCCAGCAAAACCAGTTCAACTCTCTGCATGCTTCAATGTCATGGTGGCTCACTGATTTGTCACACAGAGTCACATAACTGCTTGTACTTATCTGTCTGACATAGATCATGCAGTAGCCAAACCATAGCACCACTGTGTTTTCGATAGACCATCACAGCTGAACTCCAACCTACTTCTGACATGACACTGCACTGGCAAACTAAAGGCCACGCCCAAAAAAGCAGGAACAATGTCACTGCCTGTCCGATTGATTTCCTCTCACATATTTGCGGCTACAGACACAATCTGTAGAAAGGCACGTTGGGTTCAGACATACACTCTGCACTCATCAAATGACCAAACACAACCATACTGATACACATAAAGCTCAATGTAAGTACAAGCCAGACTGAGCCTGTTAAAACCCAGAGGCCTAGTGACAGTACATGGACAGTGTTGAGAGAATGTCTAACAATTAACTGTCACTTGGGACCAGAAGTCAATACACGCCAGGAATGAGAGCTAAAGGAGAAGTAGCTCTGCTTCTGATAGTGGGCTAAGGTTACGGTGGACAAGGAGAAGAAAGCTCTCTGCTCACAGCTTCTGTTCCCCAATATCCCTCAGGGGCCTAGAAGACACTGGGAAATGAATGGGACTTCTCATATTGCCTGTGAAAAATTACATTACCCAACAGGCCAGAGAGGGAGAAAAGTCCTTGGACAGGCAATTCTGCTTCATCTACCAAACCGTCATGTGCTCATGACCACAGAATCAGCCAAAAGTCAGCAAGGACTCCAAGTGGCTGATTACATGTGTTATACTGTCTATCCTTGCTCAACAAAGGCTGCAAGGGTAGGTCAAGCTCTCCAAGGAGAAGACAAATTATGCCAGTATTCCTCTCTCCTCTCACACTTGCCCTAGTGTGTGCTTGGTTTGTTTTTAGGGGTACAGGAGTGGATTTGAAAACGAGAAAAAAAAAAAAAAAGAACAAACCCAGCTCTGCCCAACACAATTTCTTCTTTTTCAGAGAGAAATTATTGCCAGTTTTAACACGTCTTAATAAAGACTGACTCATGAGTTGGATCCCTCATAAAAGCTTTGTAGTCAAAGAGAATGGGAATAGGGACCTTGTTAAAATTAAAGCTCTATTGAGTGTTTTGCATTTCAAGCCACTTACCTCTAATCACTTTCTTTATTTAGTTCTCTAATTAAAAGGTTAACTAACATGAACAGTGAGCATTTGCCAGAACATAAGTAACCTCAGGTCTTTCTGTTTGAACCCTGAACTGAATTTAACTACTCGGAGACTGTCAGTGATACAAGCATGGCAAGTCTCTTTGATTCCCTGGTACAAGCTTGCACATGGAATGAAAATTATGGGGAATGGTGGATAACAGGGATTGTACTCCTGCCTCTGAGTTTACTGTTCTCCTATAATCAATACAGTCATCGAAGGGTTTCTTCTTGCTCGTATTCAATGCCCTGTACAATGGTACTCTGCAGTTACTGTGTGCAAACACTAGTGGGAGGTACAGACAGATCACCTTCTCAGCGAGGCCAGCAGTTTAGTAAAGCCAGCCTAGTGTTTTTTCTGTGTGGCAACGAGGCCATCTAACAGACGGGTAGGGAGAGTGAACGCTCTCTCAGCACAGAATGGCTCTTCAAAGGGTGCCATGAGCTTTCTGAGAGGAGAGATCTGCTGGAATTGAGGTTGTAAGCAGGCTGCACCAGCTGTCATCCATGGTGCAGTACAACCAGCAGCAGTACATGGTATTCTGCCACCATGTGAACAAGGTCCTGTGCTTACTGCTGGGAGCTCTGAATCATGCCCCATGAATAAAGGATCTCATTCTCTCCACATCCTAGGTCAGGATGCACATTTCTGCCAAAGGTCACCATGCTTTCTCATTAAAGTCAAGGCCAGGTCTTTCTAAGGGAGATCTGCACTTATATAGCCCCAGTATAAACTGCTAGAATTCCAGTCTGAGTCCAGTTCATCACAAAATTACTGTGTCATCATGAGCAGAGACAGAACCGAAGCTCACTGGATGAAAGTCACTGATACCATTAACCGCTACAAGTACACTCCACAGACAGTACATGCCAGCTCTTTCACCAGCGCCGTGTGAATATTGGCCCTATAATCCAGACTGCTGAACTGTGTAAATTCATACGGTATCATTTATTTGTCTTTAACTTCACTGCTGGGACAAAGAAGAACCCAGCTTTAGATAACAGCAAGTACCACAATCTAGGCACATGGTTGTGGGAAAGAAGCTGCAGCAGTCTAAAGAAGGGTAGCAAGTTTATTGGTGGATAACTGGAGTGCTGAGCCCTGAAACAAGATTTGTTATTTGATTTTCTTCCTTCCATCATTGTCCTGATAAGAAGTCACCAGGAAGAATAGACCCCAGCATTCCTGTGTAACACAGACAGCAACTCTGGCCATACCAAACAGCATTAGGAAAATGTCAGTGGATTCATGGTGTTCAACCCTACCAGCTGCACCATCAAAAAATGTCTTCTCCTAAGGAGTACATGACAAGGGGATCCCCACCTGTGCCACGCAGGTAGACAAGGGTGATTTACTGCTCTGGGCAGGGTGACAACATGGGTATGAATCACTAGGTGCCTTTAGAAACAAGTTAGACAGGAGCTTGTGTAACAAGGAAGACAGGAAAGAAAGCATTATCAAGGCCAAGGCCTGCCAGTCTTTCTCACACGGACTATGTACAGCATTCCTGGTCTTGTGGGAGTGACTAAAACAGATCCACTCTGCGCATCAGAGCACAGCAACAGTCCTGAAGTAGCTGAAACAAGCAACACCAATGAGATCCTTCCACTAGGCACCACATATTAGACGAGGAATACCACACAGATAATCTGATCCTGGTGGATACATCTCAAGAAATGGTTCCTAAGCTCTCCTATTATATGATTTTAGAGCTATCTTAGCACCAAAGTAAAATGAAGACAGACAACATTCTGACAGGAAGGTTCATGAAATGAGGAAAAAAAGATGACCGTAAGATAGGCCAATGTTCATATCCTTGTATGTTAGCCATTGAAAGAGGACAGAAAATTAACCATGAAAGTCAATACAAAAGCACAGCATGGAGAAGATGCAGAAAGACATCTGAAATCACGTACAAGCATGTCTCAGATGCTTTAATTTCAAATGGCACTCAGACCATTTGAAATCAAGTGTGGCCTTCCCCTTGATGTCAGTCATCTTTAAGTCAAGGTCTTCTAGGGCCTTCAAGGCCTTCAATTTACACAACTGGCTTTATCATCTGTGGTATTTCTGATAAATCCTTCCCAATGGAGGGAAATTTCCCTGTAAAGATAACAGCGCTTCATTCTTACAAACTGTTTGAAGATAGAAGCGTGTAATCTTTCTCTTTCACTCTAAGGGAGCTGCACTTCGAGCTCTTGTCATAACCAATGAACTCAGCCATCAGCCTGGTATAGTGTCTCCCAGAATATTTGTATACTGCTGTCAGGGACAGAAATAAGAGCAGAATACTAGTTGCTTTTTCCCCTGGCAAAGCTGTCATGTTTGAATGTGCAGGTGGCAACAGTGTGAAGGCACACTGCTCAGCTGCAGGTGATGCGATAATACAGCAAGAAACCACACTAAGCATCCAGCCCAAAGAGACAGAAGGTACTCCTCCCACCACCTGGAGTCCATATATAAATTCGGTGCTGGGTTCCATCCACAGCTTCTTCCCTGCTGCAGATCTCTACCTAGAGATATCTACCTAGAGATACCTACCTAGGACTGCAGTTTGACTCTATATGTCTTCAGGAATTAAGAGGTCTCACTGGATCCTTTCCCTCCTTGAACTTCATGGGAAGAGGAATTCTACTTTCCAGGCTGTCCTGCACTGAACTAATTTGCTTTTGTTTTGTTCCCTGAGCTTTAAGTGAGACGAGAAAATGGATGAAGCAACAAACACAACACTGAGCCAATGTCAGTTTCTACTAAATACATTTTTTTTTAGCATGGACCACATGTTACCTGGCTGTCATGTCCTTAAACTAAAGGATAATTCTGTCACCAAACGTAAGATGTAGAACCCACTGTGTAGGATGGGTTTTTTTTAGCTGCGGTTTGGTCACCTGCTTTGCAAACTCTGCCTGGATGACTTATTTGCCCTCCTGATGCCTCTGATGATTTATTAGAAAATTTGCAGGTGCACTAAAAATATAAAAAAATGCACAAGTGTCAATGTGGTTTATGTATTCTCTTCAAACAAAATATGACCCATGCTGTCACTGCATGTGTTGACTTTGAGCTTACTGTGGATTTAAAACTTATTTCCAATCTTTTATGAATTCGACCATTACCTTTTTCTTCTTACCATTAAACGCACAACTACTCATTGAATCACTTTTGCATTCCCTACTGCCAGCCAAGGCTATTTTGAGATGTTTGTTATCCAAAAGAAACTAAAACTAATGCTTGTCACTTAATCCCAACCATAAATTCCAGCTAACCTGCAAGGCAAAAAATAAATTACTTTATCAACCCTAGTCTCTTTACATCTGCTTTATTCCCAGCTGTAACACAAGCAGTTCTAATTCAGTTGCATTTTAATCAACTAAGTGGGCCACCCCATGAGGAAACAGGAAAAAAGAAAACAGAAAAAGAGAAAAAGGAAAAGAGAATCTAGGTCACTGTGTTCTTAAGACAACAAAATACATAATTGCTTCACTCCAAAGGGCCCATGCTGCACTTGTGGTATGTTTGAGATCTGCTGTAACTAATACCATCTCCGGATTAGCCAGTCACAAATGCCTCTTCCATGCACATTCAGCAGTGGAGATGGTAGATCTAACCCATCCCTTTCAGACTGTGTAGAAACAAGAAATACTCCAACCCATGAGATTTTGAAGGGATTTTTGTGAATTTTTAAGAAGTGAAGAAAAATACTGTGATTATTTTACTTTTGTCTGCAAGAAACTAGTAGAAAACTTGGACTTCAACTGCTGTACATTGACAGATATCTGTCAAAAAAGACATGTTTAGAACAGATGAAAAGTGTAAATTACATTACGCTGTATCAGAGCAGTGCCCATGTGGGCTCAGGACCCTGTTGTCCAGAATCAAGCCCTGGGTTTCACCAGTCACACAGAGTTTATCTCTATTGGGCTAGATTAGCTCAGTTGCTGTCTTTTAATTAGGACTAAGTTTTTAAGCACATAATAAGGACCTACTCTTCTACAGTACAAAGCAAAATACACACCGAGCCTTAAATAAATATCAGACAAATAGCCACCTAAGAAGAAGCAATAAGACAGCATATCTACAACTGAGAGAAAAAATAATGGGTGTTCTTAACTCAGGGTGGCCAATTCAAAATAGTTGACTGCAGTTAAAACAGCATTGAAGATGACATACCCTGCACTTAACCATGGGAGAGGATCTAAGATGTGAAGCAGAGTTAAAACTGCAGCAGCTGTGTCTTCACTTTAGCTGGTGTGGAAGCAGAACACTCTCATCTGTGGTGGTGATTAAGAGGACGTGTTTTACCCACTATTTTAAGCAACTACTGGCACAGCTGCCAGCATAGCAGGAACACATGCATACTGTCTTAAAGGAGAGGAACTGAGGTCCAGGTGGAAGCAGTGCCACCTGAAGAGTTTTACCAGATAACAGTTAAAAAGCAAAAACAGAAGTCTCCATCAAGCATCTTAGCCAGGAGGCAAGTTAATTGTCTCCATGACAAGGAAAAACTCATGACCAGAAAAGCCACATAACAAGAAAAGGAAGCATCTTGACATGGTGTTCAGACACACATGAATTGCACTGGGGTCTCCACCTGGCAGAGCGCTCACTGGCACTACAAGAAGATGCACAGTGAGCATCAGTGACAGGGATGGCATGTTCCTGTTCTCTTCCATAAGCCAACACCTTGCTATGGCAGTAATCTGGTGTCCTACCCTCTGCCCTGGATGAAGGTTTCGTTTGGGTAGACAATCCTGAAGTAGTCAGGCAGTTTTAAGGAGACTCTGCTGGAAACTTAACAGCCATGGGGACAGAGGCTGACAATGCTACAGGAGACATTTGAGCTCAAGGGATTGAGTCCTGCATATAAAACATGTCTCTTTCCCTGGGTGCTAAGCCAGCATAAGGCACCCTCCTAAAGTGTCTATTTAGGTAGAGATTTAAGTCCTATTGCAATATGAGCCTGAGTCCAGGTTATTGCCAGGGTGGAGAGCAGGAGCATGAAGTGAGAAACATAAACTGAATCTAACAATTTGCCATCACAAGTGACATAGTAAATATTGGTACTGAAGAAGACAGAATAGCTTGTTGTCAGACAACTGTTCAAAACTGTGAGGGGATTCCAGGGAAACACTTAGCTCTGAAATTATTTATTTCTTCACTGTAGCATAAAATAAATGAACAAATATATTGAAAACAGCTTCTTCCATGTGAACGGCAGGTAGAAGTTACCATGGAGGGAATTTCAAGCTATGCTTGCTACGTGAAACTCAAAATCTCTGCCTGGGCTGAAGCACCACAGCTAGAAAAACATCCAGTGTAGCTGTGAGTTTGTGTTATTCAGAAGCAACCTGACCAGCTATTCTAGAAATTAGTTTGTAAACCCACCAGGTCCTTTGAAATAAAATCATTTTCATCCGATAGTTGATTTCAGATAATCCTTGAAGCAGTGAGATGATATAGCTGGCAGACCTCTCCTCCTCTCATAAGGTTACAATAGGGCTAAAAAGTTTTCAGAAAAGAGAAAATTAACCACAGCTCTGACAACCTCACCCAGAGGCACACACTGCTGGTTCCCACTGAGTTGGGATAGATCCCTGGATCCCTTCAGAGACTATGACATATTGTAACAGCATCAAAATTGAATGTAAAAACTAAACCTCTTTTAAAGGTGATTTTGTTATTATGAACATCTTACAAGTGAAGAGTCAAAGATGTTGTCTGCTTTCTGTAGATAGAATATTGTTTACTGCCTCACTGGCCCTGTCTCTCTGGGCACGCACAATTACACTGATAAGTTATCTGAAACCCACCTGAGACCCAGCCTCCATTTCTCCCTGTTTCCCCCAGCAGCAGGTTCTCCCAGCACCTCTCTCCTCTTCTGCTAGTCACTAATTCCTGACTCAAATCTGTTCATGGCTAATTTATTCACATTCTTTTATCAATATTGTCCTTCACTTTAAGAAGCAATTCCTGCACTGCGGAGTTTACCTTTCTCATGTATAGAGAGAGAGCAGTTGTGTCCCTTATTAACCTTTTTCCTCAGCATTTTAATGCATCTTTATGTAACTAAATTTCTTCTTTCGTGATCCTTTTCATATGTCACTGTGCAGCTTGGCTGACATGGAACAGGAACTGCTGATATTTAAACTGTGTAGTAAGACAAATACAGCAGAGATAGTTGCAATTGTCACACGAAAAGTGTTCTAAATATACAGAATGCAAAAAAAAACCCTAAAAAAAAAAAAAAAAAGAGTTGTGTATTTCTGATGGAGACTGGGGCTTTTCTATACACTCTCTCAAGCAGTTTTATTCCCAGCTAGAACTGTGCATAGTAGCAGCTATGATGTGCTGGCGGTTACCAAAACCTTTGAATATTTTCCCCTTCTCCTCAACTTTTTGTTATTATTTTGTCTGGTTTTTTTAAATAAAATTTATTTACCAAAAAATTAAATGTGAAGCAAACCACAAAGAGAAATTAGTTCACTCCCAAAAAACAAAACAATTTACTCAGAGTCACATATTGATTCAGGGAAGAGTAGCATGCATACACTTAACTCGAGCATAAAATAAATGGCTGTCATGGATTAAAAATACATCTGTCTGGATAGGATGTCTTAGTCTCATGCAGTCATTCAAGTTTGTGATGAGTCTTTCTCTTCTTGATTACGGAGAGAATACAAACTGTGTGTTTAAAAGCTTCTCGCGAAAAAAAAACCTGTGTTTTAGTAGAACCTTCCAAATTCCTCTTGCAAATTAAAATTATAGTTAACGCATGCATTTTCAATAAATTTAATGGACATATACACTAGGACAGGCACCGGAACAGAGACCAAGCAGTCCCACACACTTTCTGCCCCTGCAGGGGCACATAGAAAGTCTCACACTATATGCAATAACATACTAGAAGGGAGGCAGAATGAACAGGAAAGTATCACTGCCAATGTCAAGTTAAGGACAAAATTTTAAGTCCGTTAAGTATGCAAGTTCAGCTCTGCCAAGCATAATCAAGCAGAAAAAGCAGTGACAAAAGGGAAAAAGAATGCTATTCCCTTCCCATGAAGGGAAGGGCAATGTTCAGGTGCCCATGAGTCACACTTGACTGTCCTGCTCTTGGGCTAATGAAGCCATGTGCCACGTACTGCTTCCTATGCAAGGAGAATGGGAGAGATACCATCTAATCTAGAGAGCAAGTGACCTTCCCAAGCACACCCAGGGTTTGCCCATAGGTGAGGGCAGTAGTTGAGACAATGATCTCCCACTAAGTTACCTTGAAAACAAGGTTCAAAACTTCTTTTCCACTGGTCAACTTTGCCTGTGCTCACCAGCTAAAAAGAAAAGGTGGATCCAGGGGCACAGAGACATGGCAGTTCAGCTATCTGCCAGCCTAAGCATTGACATACATTTCTTTGCCATGCTTTTTCCTTCAATTGTTGTCTGCCTTCCCCTTCATTGCTCCCATTCTCTCAAGGGACGAGAGTTATCAGAACAGGTCCACCATTCCAGACTTGGGTTTCTCTGCTTCTTTCCTTATTTTCCACAGAAGATAATTCACAGCCATTTGAATCCCAAAATTCTTTTGATATTGCATGTTTGACATTCCTTCAAGGTCAGTCTCACTGCAAAAAAGCCACAAGACTCAAATCATGCTGGAAAACCATAAGTAGCTGCTAAGGAGCTTCATTTTTTGTAGGTAATGACAAATTCCAATTGTAAAAAGATGCACAAAGTCAGCAGATTAAATTTGTTTGTATTAATGCAATTCTGCAGTTACATCATCCACCCAATTTGAAATTAGGTCATTTAAAACCGCAGGGGGGAAAAAAGTCAATTCTGGAATTTCAGTGTGATCACTGATTTGTCCCTAGTAGAGACATGATTTGTTTAAAGTATTTTGTTTCTAATATGCACTGTGATTTGTACCAGTGATAGCAAGATCACTCGTAACCTTTGTCATGTCTGCAATTGCAGCTGTTACTCTTCAGCAAACCACACAATCATCTGCTCAGCAACCTGTGGAAATTCTCAGCCTCTCAAAGCTCTACATCCTTTGAGACACGTATTCCAGCCACTAAATACAGCCTGCAAGAAACTATATACAAGCTCTCATTATCAGTCTGCAGGTGAGAAAATAAGATGGCAACTAACATAGTCCTCAAAGCCATAACTTAGCAGATGTTTAAGGTTCCGTGTAGCCTTGAACAAGCACTTGATTTCAGCACATGGAATGAGCCTACAAAAGTAGTGCAAAGCTGTAACCTCCCAAAGACTGTTGTCCAGGTTAAGGCAGAGTGCTCTCTTCCCCTCCACTGAAAGAGGAGAGTCTAAGAACTTGGAAGAGGCTCAGCATGCTGCATCTGCAGCTGTTGGAAGTGGAAGTTGATATTCTGCAGCTTTTAGGGACTAACACCCTTTAGTCACCAGTTTATGAACTACATCCCCTCTCCAAAGGCCTTAAAAAATGTGGATTCCCATTCCAGAGAACACTAGAACATGTATCTGTCTCCAAGTTTCAGCACCAGCCTCTATTCCCTCTTTCCTCTCTAAGCACTATCACATGATGTTCGAAGAGGACACCATGGCATTCAGACAGAAGAGCATGCATTTGCATGTTGCCCTATGACATGAGACAAACCAGTGGCAATACACTAGAGATCTGTCGCTTTCTTTCTGCCAGCCTTTCCTGCTTACTGCCGTTCTTCTTCCAGGTGTCCTCCACAAATTGGTGGCCTTCAAAAACTGCTGGAGAACTTCTAATCTCCATGCAGCTGCCACAGATTTCATACTGCAATTTCCCATGCAAACATCTTGCTGCTAGAATGGATTCTGTGCTGTTGGCCTTGCGGGTGCTCCAGAATGAAAGAGACATTCCTATCCTCCATAAACGCAGGGTGCTTGTCTTCCCTTAAGAATGCAGAGCCTTTGCAGAGATTACTTAGGCCTTTTTGGAGCCCTGTACATTACTGGAGTGATAACAGCTTCAAATTGTCTGTACACTCTCAACCTAACTCATCAAGATTTCTAACCCCATGTTAGCCCTCATGGATTTGACTTCATAGTATTATCTTTGTTTCTAATCAAAGCACAAAGTCTTCCCATGTACATCAGCTTTCATATACACCAGCCTTCTCTAATGGCTGTCCTTTTGCCAGCACATGACCAAGTGAATAGGTCTCCACAGCTAACAGCTGAACTACAGTCTGAACTTCCCTCTAAGAACCAACACAAAAGCAAACCAATAGCTTATATTTTCAGAGTCCCATTTCACCCAAAAGGTCTGAATAACTGCAGTGCATCATGCATTAGACTCCTGCCCAGCTCCAAATTCATTGCTGCAGGTAGTGCTTCCTATGCAACACAGGCCAAAATTTCAGCACTGACACTCTATTCGTGCCAGAAGTATGCAGTGCGAAAAAACCCACCACTTTTCTTTGCCTCCATGAGGACCAACTTCAATTATGAAAGATACAAAAAAAAAGCCAGAAAGGTTCAGGTGTACAGCAATAGATATTAAAATGAAAAGTATGCAGACCTTCCTTCAAAGCGGACAGACAATTAAAGAGAAGCCTCTTTTGTTCTGCCATGAAGGAATCCTAGACAAACTCCTTACTGCATGTGAAATTTCCTTTTTTCTCCCTCTTAGAGAGAAAACTTCCTGCTTATCCATGTCACTCAGGCAGGCTTTTGGCAAGTAGATACTCAGCAGGAGAAATCTCAGTTAAGCTCTTTGTGGCGCACCTCTACAATCAGCAGGCTGAAGGTTGCTCATTTCCTCCAAGGATACTAAATAAGTACACTCTGCTCTCAGTGCCTGCTTACAAATAAGACAGAAGTAAGATGCCAGCAGACACAAGTGAAAGCATTTGTATGATTCTAACAGCAACACGCCCAACAGAGGCAAGAAAACATAATAGGAAGGTTTCTCAAGAAAGGCACAGGAAGGAAGAACCTGGCCAGTTATCCTCCTCCGGGTTTGGCTCACAGATGGAATAAATCAGCAGACCCTCATTGTACTTGTTTCACTGGTATGATCTCCACAGTCAATGGTCTGCTTCCTTGGAAGACATCTTGCTCCCTCATTTTAATGGGAATTCTTGAAGAACAAGCTAAGCCCTACAGGTTGCCATCTGAGGATCTGGCGTCAAATTAATGAACAAAGAGAATCAAAGGCAGGTATAGATTAACCAGCCTTGAACAGCTACAGAACCCATGTTTGTTCTGTCTTTCTGGAAGCACTGACACATCTACATGGCATTTTTCTTTTTGTCCTTGTCTCAGCAACAGACACCATGATTGCATGCAATTTAATCCAATTTCTTGAAGAAAACCTCTTTGCCAGCAGTACAGAAAAAAAAGTCCTCTAAAACCACTCCTTGTGAAAAATGTATCCAGCAGATATCAACACTATCTCTTCATCTTCAAAATGTCATTCAAATACATATACTCAAAGCATCAGACAAAGAAAAAACAATCAAGAAGACAATAGCTCAATAACACAACCATACCACAAACTGGAGCTGCAGAATTCATCTTCTACTCTTAAGAATTTATAGGACAGAATAGTTCAGTTGTTAGCAGGGACCTAAAACGATCATGTAGAACTGCCTGAGCACTTCAGGGCTGAACAAAAGTTAAAGCTTGCTATTAAGGGTATTGTCCAAAGGCTTCTGAAATACTGACAAGCATGGGGCATTTACCACCTGTCTAGAAACCCTGTTTCAGTGTTTAACCACCCTCCTAGTAAAAAAGTGTTTCCTAAGGTCAAGTGTGAACCTCCCCTGAAGCAATTTCGAATCATCCCCATGCATCCTGTCACTGGATCCCCGGGAGAAGAGATCAGCACCTCCCTTTCCACTTTCACCTCCTCAAGAAGCTGTAGAGAAGAATGAGGTCACCCCTCAGCCTCCTTTTCTCCAAACTAGACAAACCCAGAGTCCTCAGCCACTCCTCGTAGGACGTGCCTTCCAGGCCTTTCACCAGTTTTGTTGCCCTCGTCTGGATACATTCAAGCGCCTTAACAGTCTTTTTAAAATTGTTGGGCCCAGAATTTCACACAATACAGGCAGAAGTTATCTGAGAACAAAGGTAGATGGTCCCCCAACATCTACCACATGCTACAGTGAGCTGGAGACTGCCTGCCTCATCTCATATTCTTCAGTCTTTGTGATCTGGAAGCAACTGACTACAAAACAAAAGACTTAATGTGTCACAAGTTTCAGGGATTACAGGCAAAAGAGATCTCAGAAGTAAATACCAGAACTACTTGTTGGCACTACAACTTGCAGTTGTGTGTTACAGTTTCCCTCCTGCTCCAGGACTTCACATATTAACATAAGCAGTGGAGCACAGTCTAGCTGATGTATGAGGTCCCAGAGCAACTGCAATTGTGAGAAACAAGAAGCCAAGTTGGAGGAGGATAAGGCAGAAACCACTGCATTTAATTCACTCTGTTCCACCCTGGACTGGTTTGTACTGCCTCTAATTGCACTCAATCTCACTGACTTCTCCAGGGGAAATCAAGGACTTAGTCCCCACATCACAAGGAAGTAAAGTGAGGCAAATGCAGCAGCAAAATACACCCTTCATAAGTCACACAGAAGGCCGCTGCTAAGGTGTTGTTAAACACTAGTACAGTTTCCATTCAGGCTTATCTGGCATTCATACACACATCTTCACTAATGTAAGCTTAGCACAGGGGCTGTTTTTCAGAGCTGATGGACAGTGACTTAAATCCCATTATCTTCAGTAGTATTTAAATCTCTGCCCAGCTTCAAGAACAAGGGGACTCCCTCTGGACTGTGTTTTGTGGTATACCTAGCTGAACAAAAGCTGCTAGTAAGGGACATGAAGTAGGCAGTATCCTCCTGCTGATATACTGCAGATGGCAATCTGGTTGCATTTGTCTTCTGCCCACAGTATTTGAAGACTCCTTATGAACCAAAACAAGGCTCTGCTGAATCTTGACAGCAAAAAGTGAATGCCAAGCAGTGGTCTTCACTCCAAGCTGCTGCTAATAAAACAGAAAATCATGCCTGTAATATAACCTGATGAATATATATTCAGAAACTCAAATGTACCCTTCCTCCTGATGGGGATTGCACTATTTAAGGCAGGCATCCCAGCTAGACATTTCTCCTTTCCATAGTAATAAAAGGATTACATTAACAGAGCCCTTTGCAACACCATATAATACAGAGTTCAAGCTGTTGTGTTCAGCTGTGAACATCTCAACAGCTGTGTTGTTCTGTATGTCCATATCTTCACAGCATTCTGGTCTGCACACTGCTAGTTTCTGCAGTAACAAATCTCTTGCTCTTCAACCACATCATGAACCCACCTCAGACAAGTCCTCATCACCTTCCCATGGGCTTTCACCTTCTCTTTTTCCCATATGAAAATGCCCAAGACCCTTGGTCCTCAAGTCTCCCACTAGTAACATGACAACCAGCAAACTTCATGAAGTTCGTCGTCTTCCACTTCAGTCCAGTTTCCTTATTTGTCCAAGCCACCAGTGACAGAGGAAGTGAGACAGTGTAGTAGGACATGAGAGTCAGGTGTTAATGCATCCCTCACTTTCACACATACCTCTGAAGAAATAAACAATGCCCTCTGAAAAACAGTCTGGCTAAATTCCTCCAAGGGCCATTTCAGGTCCTTCACTTCCAGTTTTTTCCTGGGAAGTCATACACCTTGGTCATGATGACAGTGCTCCAGAGCTCTAACCTGGCTTGTTAAAGAGCACTCTAACATAAAATGCAATCATGAAATCACTTTGGTTGTCTACATCTAGTGAACTCTCATACGAACTGCGAAGTGACCAATCACACTGGCTACACACTTACGTCAATGCCTGCTGGTGTGACAGAGTCATAGGTACAAAATAGCCCTTTGCTGTCTCTGTTGCTTCTGTGGAAGAAGCAGCAATTTTAAGCCTCTAGGTTTCTCCTTGCTATTTATTTTATTTTTCTTCTCCTACACAGCTAATCAGCATTATGACTGCGTTTCATCTCTATGGCTTCTGTCACTGTCAGACAATAGAGTGACTTTCACACAGGGTGTTGAAAGGTCCGAGGAGCACAAAAAAAAGCCACAGAAGCAAATTGGTCAAATATGTTTATATTTTGTACTGCTTTTCCCAAACCACAGTCCCCACTGCTAATGAAAGGGTCAAGGGTCTCACACTGAAGAGGTCATGGATTTGCAAAGACACATTTCAAACTTGTCAACCATCAGACAAAGACTCTGCTGCCAACACCAGCATCAAAATCCCAGTGCTGGCAGGATAGCAGAGGATGGCTTTCCACTGCACAGAAACAGCAGGCTTCTGCAGACCCCCTTTAACAACAAGTCAGGGAAATGTTGCTATTCTACCTCATTCTACCTCAGCAACACAATCTGTCAAACTGATTTCACAAAACCTAAATCCCCTAGTCACACAGACTTCCAAACAAAGCAAGTTTACACAACATAGCTGCCTTTCCTTGCTTGCTAACTTAGGTCACCTACCTTACAAAACACCTTGCTGCCTTCTTCCCCTATGACTGATAAAACTCCAAGGAAAAACAAATCTGATTGTCCTGTGCCATTAGAGACAAAGGAAATGTCTTCATGGACTGCTTCCAAGGCAATGGGAAAAATCCCACAGGAGTGTTCTGCTAATGCTACTGTTCATCATTAATTAGGCAAAGTGTGAGACCTCCTATTCCTCAAGAAGGTGAGTGAGGGAGTGGGACAGCAATGACATTTTCCTTCCCAGTACATCTTCTGATCACTCCGGTATGATAAAACCTGGTCCCAAAGTCCTCATATGTTTCAAAGCCCTGCACGGCCCTGTCCAACAGCCAAAGAGCAAAAGCATCGCATTCGCAAACCGTTCTCAAATCCAGGCTCTTAGCTACCATAAGCTCTGGCCTAAGCCCCACTGTGGTGCTGTAAACTGTGAAGAGAAAATGCCATGTCCATAACACTCAAACAAGGAAACCCAATTGGCCCTTGGCCTTTGTGAAGTGGTTCCATCTGAGATAGTGAAAGGGTTAAGCTATCACAGCTGTAGGTCTGCAAGCAGTTTCTATAGCAAGTGTGATTCCCTATAAATTGGACAGGGCCTTACTGACAAAATGGCAATATTGTTTTTCTTTCTTCCAGGAGTGACAGAAGAAATTTTGAGGATAGGCTAAGCACTTCTGCCCCATTCAAAAAATCCCTAGCAAACAGCAAAATTAATTCAGAGGTGTTCTGGGAAAAACCACATAAAACTAAAATCAAGAAGCCATGAAATCCACAGGAAGATCTCCCTGAAACTGGGCATAACAGAAAAGCTCACAAGCAGATCACATCATGTATCCTAGACAAAGCAAGCCTGTCACCCACCAGAGGTTTGGTGGCTTGCTCAGTTTGGGCACCACGCTTTGGATGTCAGAATTGGCAGACAAAAAGGGTTCTGGCTACATAATTAAGGAAACAAACCGTAACCCTTAGTCCTTGGCTTGCTGTGCTCGTGCGGCCAGACTTCATGCTTGCATCAGTTTGGGCTTTAACTCCAGTGGGAAACAAGAGTCTAAAGCTACCTTTACTTCCCATGTTATATTTGTCCTGGGAGACCTTGTTTTTCTTCTTTGAAACTATTTCTAGTTCAAAGAAAGGTCTCTGCTTAATGAAATAAGACTTCCTGGACTTCACCATTCTGCAGAGACTTCTCCTTTATCAAGCAAGTGAACAAGTTACAAACACATTTTGCTAATACATTAAGTCAACTGGCAGAAAAGCTGGTGCCTTGGGCAGCACCTTGACAGACATCAGAAACTCAGGCTTCACCAAACAATGGTTTTAGAATTTGCCTTCTCAGCAACTTCTGTTATAATGCAAATCCTGACCCTGGCATGCAACATTATGTTAGAATGAATGTCTGCCCAGAGTGTTAGAGATTGGTTATAAAGATTGATTCTAGAATAGAATAAAATCATAGAACTAGAACGTAGATTCAGCTGTGTAAACACAGCTGTGTTAAGAAACCGTACAATTGGTATGTTGCAATTGGGACAGAAATCAAACAGAATTCACAAAAGAAGCCGAGACGACCCTGAAACCAAGCAAGGCCTGAAACCAGCGAGGGAGAATTCTACGAAGACAGAAGAATAGAAAGAACTTAATAAATGATGTACTTAAAGGAACGGA
>Ga0065711_1033234_pt1 | contig 25871 bp, 13 predicted proteins | sample Hoacrofraction12_FD_59098 | JGI IMG/M metagenome (GOLD analysis project Ga0065711, IMG submission 59098) | Hoatzin crop microbial communities from Cojedes, Venezuela - Epithelial fraction 12 v2 (version 2) | ecosystem: Host-associated > Birds > Digestive system > Esophagus > Crop | place... | reverse complement strand
GTAGGTGACCCTGCTTCGGCGGGGGGGTTGGACTAGATGACCCACAGAGGTCCCTTCCAACCCCTACTATTCTGTGATTCTGTGATTCTGTGATTCTGTGATTCTGTGATCTTTTGAGGGTGATCTCCTGAAAACTTCTTGAGGATCATTTCCTCTTAAATACTTCAGTACAAGTAATATAGCTTCTGTATCAGACTGGAAATGAACACATAATAAAAAAATTATATACAGTTTCATCTTTAAGAAGCAGTTAGATTCCCTAATATTTTTTTTTCTCAGATCAAAGCAAACATGATGATATTGTAGAGCTTAAGGTTTTTTAATAGCACTGTGTTCTTAGTAACGGTTATTTAATTATTTATGAAATTAGGTATCAAAAACAGTCTGACGAAGATTTCTTTCTGGTGTTCTTACCTCAAGCATTTTTGCAAAACTTGATTTTCTTGTCTAAAACTGGATGTTAGAATTGAGTGAGGGAATAAAAATAAACTAAGATCACAATTTCATATCTTCTGCAATTTTTATCATTCTTGTTTGTTTGTTTGTTTGTTTGTTTTAAGCAACAAGAACATTTGGGGAGAGCTGCTATTTAGTAAGAATGGTTGCATCCTACTTTTGAGTCATGGTCTGACGTCAGCTCTGCACAGGCTGAGGTATAGTGGGTGCAAAACAAAAATGGGAAGAGGAGAAGGACAGTCTGCTAAAAGCTGTGGAAACTGAAAAGGTGTAATTGTAATTCAATCATATGTTATCATTTGTCACCTGGAAAAAGAGCTTTTTTACTATTGCTATTTCTCACTGGCTTTCTAGCAATACAGAAGAGGTGACGTTTCATTCACCAAGCCAGAATTAAATAGACATAGGTGTAAGAAAAGTGTAAGAACATTGCTGGCAGTTGGCAAACAAGATACGTACATTTACTGAGAATGTTGAATCTTGTCACAGAATGTAATATAAGTAAGATGTGACATGTGAAGGTGTGGTGGTGCAGCCCCCCCTTCACATCTGGTGATCCCAGAAACTGCCAGCATTCTTTCTTACACTGCAAGAACAGCTAGCTGGCATGAGTAGCAGAACTGTACGTTCTGGGAAGTACTGGAATTGTGTAGTTACTGTCTAAATATCTGGATTATGTCATGGGGATCATGACCAGGATGGAAAATCACTAATGCCTAAAGTCAATCATCTCGAGACGCTATAAACAGAGGTAACAAGGAGAGCCCTTTGAGCTCTTCTGGTCTGCAGCGGGCTGTGCCCAGTAACTCTCACTGACTGGGACGCCTCTCAGAGTAACTCGACAACTTCCTGGGCTGATCTGCATAAGACTCAGCCTTCACCTGTTGAGAAATCATTTGATCTGAAGTGAGTATTTCACTGAACTTGAAGGGAGTTTTTATGAGTATGTGTGCGTGTGTGTGTGTGTGTGTGTGTGTGTGTGAATCGATTCAAAGCATAACATTCTATTACTGTGACTGTAACAGTGAATTCTTTTTAATCACTCTGTAAATGTTAAGGTAACCAGTGATTAATACCTGCTAAGTTCCTGTGATTCTCTCTTTCTTTAAAATGTGAACTGCTGCTGAACATATCCTTTAGACATAAACCGTTATTGTCTAAGGTCAGTTCTGGATCCATCTACACCTAGGCTCCTTTCTGAGAAACAGTTTAGAAAGCGAAGGGGTCCAATCCAAACCTGGTGACTTTCTTACACTTTCTTTCACTCTGTATAAAAAAATTTCTATTCGAAAACCCTTTCTGATTTTGCATACCATTAATTTAATAAGTAATAGAGTGAACCTTGTCGATGAACTTTTGTTAGTGACAGGCAGGCATTTTCATGTTAACATTGAAAGGAAACAATTTAGACTTTCACATAGTAAGGAAAACAGTTACCCTGTTAACTCTTTCCTGGTTTCATAGACCATGCTAAGTCCTGCAGAGAGGGATCTCAGCCTTACAGTAGCTTTCAGCAGCCACCGTCACCTTAACTGATGTCATAACTTCCCTCTCGGGTATGTTAAAAGCCTAACATCCCTCCACAAGGGAGACTGGTTGCTTGCTAACAGCAGAGTTAGTAGTGCAATCAACATGAATGGGCAACCCAGTTCTGAGGAAACATGTGAGGAGCTCTAATCATCACCTGAGCAAAGCTACTGCAGGTTTAGAAGAGTTGAGTGAACTTTATTTTACCTAAATAAATAAATGATTTGTCATATAGACACTGGGGGCTGAGAGAGAAGCTTCAGAATTCCAGTTAAACAGCTTGGAGTCTTTTACTTTTTAATTATATTTCTTGTAATTAAAAATAGGAATTTCATCCATCCAAAAGATAAAGCTTAAATTAGGTGTTTGTCTCAGGGAAAGAACATAACAATAAAATTGGAATTAGAATGTCTATACAATTTAAAACTTAGTTACTGATCTGTCAATTGTCATAAGATATCTATTTATTTCTTTGGAATTTAAATTTCTGTTCAAATATAATGATGAATCATATTTTCTGGATATATACGTATGTGCTACAGTGATTTGAAGAAAGATGATCCTAAGAACTCAGTAGAGTCAATAATCTTATTTTAAGGAAAATCTATTTCATTCTTCCAGAAAGTAAAGAAAAAATAAAGATGGGAAACCCTAGGAGCACTGTTTATTTTTAAACAGAATAAGAACACTACATATTAAAAAAAAAGAATTGAAAAGGGGACAGTTCTCATTCGAGGAGATGAATGAGATTGTATTCTCATCTTTGACACCTACCTAATTGGACTGATCTCAGCAGATTTCACTCTCTTGGGATCACTCAGTGGGAGCACAGATATGAGAAGAATTCAAAATACAGATGATCCTATGACAAGGGCAAATTTTTCTTGAAAAATCTTGGAAAACAAAAAGGGGAGACAAAGAAACCAAAAGCAAAACAACAACAACAGAAGAAGATACTTATTTTCTTATTATTTCTTTTATTTATTGTTCAATTATTCTTCTAATGTGTTTGTGGGTTGTATCTATCTAAGGCAGGGGTTTAAAGGAAATCCAGCAGTAGGATTTCAGTTCTACCCACCTGAAGAGGCATTTCTTTCATAAAACACAAGGAAGAAAAAAAACCTTTATGCCTAAAGTAAAACTAGATTTTTTTCTTTGTTGTCTCTAGAAGGTGAAAAACAAATTAATAAATTGCATGGATATTAGCTTGCAGAGAATAAGAAGCCATAGTTTTGTCTACAAATAAAGATGATTATGTTAAAAAGAAAGCAGTTTTAAAAGCTTTGTATTTTAGAAGAAGTTAAATGAAATTAGTCAAACATCTACGAAGTTTTATGGCAAGCTACTTTGTAAAAGCAACATATGTAAAGACTTATCTAGTAAGTCCTGTCCTTGGTTTGCATACGAATACATTGCTCCTGTGAACTAATACTGGTGGGAAGGGGAGGTATTAATCTCTGTATTTGGTTTCTGAATATCATGCAGGTTATGATGTTTTTATAGAACTTTGGCATGAAGTATCAGAGAAGTTTTATTCTTTGACTTTTTTTGTTTTATATATGGTATTTCCAACTTCCAAGTAATAGCTTATAACCTTTACAAACATATCATGGAGAAAATACGGTAGGTTATTCAATTATTAATCTAATATCAGAGTAAGTTGAGTTTACTCAGTGAGGGACAGGGAAGAAGAGGGACAGAACTCAAGGTTTCAAGGGGAACAATTCTCCCAAATCACCTCTACCCAAATCATGCCTCTTCTGTTTGGAATAGGGGTTTGGAATTTACATCAAGGTAAGCAGAATTATTCCAGGCTAGGTAAACAGCCAACACAACACTGCTATAAGGTGTAGAAGACACTGTGAAAAGAGCAGCAGTGGGATATGAACAAAAGCAATGAGAGCATTCACAAGATCTTTGTCTCTGGGGACTCCATACTGAATTTTGGCAATTTGTTGGCTTGTTTTTTTTATTGTTGGGATCTTTGCCATTTCTGATGGACTTTTTAATGGGATTCAGATATTCAGCTTTTCCCAAAGCGAGTCTTACATATTACCACTTAAGGGAGGCAGAGCTCCGAGAGTAGCCAAGGGGAACCAAGAGAGGAAGGCGAAGTGGGGTTTGGAGGGCTACATAGGCTGAAACATAATACATTTTTTGTATTCCTAAGCAATAACTTGTCATGAAACAGAATAAATATATGATAATGAATAAAAGCATTTTGTTGAATAAATGTATTTTTTTCCATTTCTTCTTTAATAATTCCACTCAAAAAAAAATCATTTTCCACTGAAATACATTATAAATCACAGCTTCTGGAACAGAAGTCAGAAGGTACACATGAGGCAGTGTAAATACAAAAGTGCCTGGTTTAATCTATAATACCATTAAGACTCTTTTTCACGGATCTATTTGGAATCTGTTTCAAAAACTGTTTGTATCTTATTTCTTTCAATATTTCATGATCAACTTGTGTAGTTTTATATTTTTTCCCATAGGATTCTGTGCTTTCTGTGTTATGAAATCCTTCTTTTTCTTTTTCTTTTTTTTTTTCCTTTTTTTTTTTTCAGAGGGGAAAGAAGTTTGATGAATTGCAACAAAGTATGATTACTTAAGATAAGTGTGTACCTATGAGCAAGTGTGAAAAGTCTGTGGAAATGGTGCAGAGCCTTCTTAATGAAAAGAATCTGAATATCACTCTGTAATCAGACATTTCCAAAGATGATTCCTTTCTCCTTTATTTTCCTTTCCCATTTCCTTTCTTCACAGTGAGTGTTGTTGTGATAGAACACATTGTGTTTGGAAAATAATACACAGACACCTTATGATCTCTTCGTGTTTATATTCCCCTCACAAGATGCAATCAACAGGAGCAAATTCAGAGCAGGAAAATCTGCAAGATGATTCCCTAATGGAATGGAGCTCCCTTATTCTCTTACTGTTACATGCTGTTTAGATATAAATTGAACAAAACTGGGGATGTTGTCTCATCTTTCATTAGCCCAGGGTATCATGTTGATGATCTGAAGAAGCCTGAATTTAGCTGATTTCTGTTAGTAACTGGTTCATTAAACGCAAGTTCATGAAGATCAAATCTATAGCTGTCACTGACCAGTCCAGTGTTCTGCTGCTTTATAACCTCTCAGTATAAAAACTGGTGTAGAGATTAGTATGAGAACTGGTTTAGAGATTACATAATCAGGTCAGCTTTATTTGGAAAATACATTTACGCACAAAATTCAGTGACAGAAAAGTGAACTTGTTGGATTAATTCAACAAAACTAAATGAAATATGCCACTTCAGAAATGTCAATGTGTTTGGGGTTTTTTTCTTTTAATTAATTCCCATGACATTTCCATTCAAAAAATGAATGAAATTAAATGGAATAAAATAAAATGAAGGATTCTTGTCTGAAGATTTTCATAATGTCAACATTTCATCCCATATCCCACCAACAAAACCTAAATGATAACTTGGAAGACAATTGTGAAAAGGGAAAAGCCTTTGAGACGAGCTGCTGGGTAAGGAAAAGGTCCAAATTTTATCCCTCCTGCTAAGAGACAGAGGAAAGCAGAAGGATGAAATTTCTTTCCTTTTTGTTAATGTGTGCTAAGAAGATGACAAAAGAAAAGGTGCTCTCACTTTGTGAACTATGGACCACCCTTCAACTCTACCTTTTTTTTGATTTCCAGGTATGGGATAGGGGAAAGCAGTAAGGCAATTCCTTGAGCTTTCCAGTTTTCTGGAATGAAAAAATTGGGCGTTTCAGTTACACCCTGAGAAAAGTCTTTCAGCCAGCAAAAATAAAATTAGAAGAACCTTGCTTTGTTCGAGACCAGTTCCTCCTTCCCTTCTTTATTAAGGAATTTGCCCCACTTTTTATTTATTGTTCTAATTCAGAGGGAAAAAAGTTGGGGGAAAAGAAGTTTTGGGGTATTTTTTGCAGATGGTGTTTTGCATTGAGGTTCGGAGATAGAATCTTGACACAAGAAAATTTAATACTGAGTTTACAGTTGTATTCTGGGCACAACAATTTGTAATAATGACACTAATCTTAACTTGTTTGCTTTTGTTTTTACCTAGAAGGTATGTGATTGCTTGCACTGTATTGCACTTATAACACTCACTGCAAACTGAAAAGATGGCTCATTTAGTTAAATAAAATAATCATTTACAAAAAGATAAAAAAGCTGAGTGTAAAAGAATTTTACCCTCCTCAAAAGAGGGTCAAATTAATAACTTCAGCTGAACTAATTCACTCTACTTTCTGTAAAAAAACCTGAAATCAAGCTTATAATGTGATTTATTTTTCTGTATTTCTCACTGAGATTCTCCTCCTTAATATCTGTGTACCACTGTAACTATTCACTGAATTTTCTGTCTAAAAAACAGTTTAAAGTTGCACTAAAATCAACGGAAACCCTAAAGCAACCAGCAGATCTGGTTATGTGGGCTAAACATCAGAAACTTGAATCATTCATAAACAATACCAAATTTTATAATTTGTTGTTTATATCAATGTTATCACATTTGTTATTAAAGACTTAATATAGCATTGCCTAACACAGATTTACAGCTGGTATAATAGAAGTCAGTCCTATCTTTAAATGTCAAAGACAGGTCAGATAGTACTGAGTAACTGCTGTTTGTAAAATGCTCCTGTTTGATCTGTGAGCAGGACTGGCAGATGTAAACTTATCTGTCTTCATTGACTGCTGTGTAGTTTACACCAATTAGACCAGCTGAAGACCCTGACATGAATGCTACATGAGTAACAGCATGGAAACGCGTTGACCTCTAAGAGTCAGAGGCACAGTCCACCAACAAACAAGACCTCATGTGATAAAAGCCGAGGAGAGAAATCAGCCTAGTTACACTGAGATATTTCATAGTAAACTGAAAATGTTCAGAGACTCTTCTTTTTAAAACCATAATTTATTTATGCATTTTAACATTTGGCACAGGGATATAAGATGTTCACATGGAATTAATTTCTGGGAATGTGTGCTGTTAATGGGCTTTACCCACTGGAGAGAGAGGAAGGATATATGTGTATCAGCTGATAGTGGTGTATCAAAAGGACAATGAAAATACAGTAAAAATATAAAATAAAGACTTTAAGCTGTTCTATTTTTAAGAGGGGGGGACTGTTTTCACAAAACAGCAGAGAATAAACAGGAAGGTTCTATAAAGATGGAGAAGCAATCTTCTGAGTGACAATTTCATCGTATTTAGGAAACATTCTGCCAGCTACTGGAGAATAGAAAAGAAGCAAAGCAAAGCAAAACAACATTACGAGAGAATATGAAAGACAGAGGGAAACAGTCAGATTTCCTCTTCACAATTATAGAGAAATCTTTCCAAAATTAAATATGTTGTAGATGCAGTAAGTAGGCTGGAGAGAGTGGGTATTCTGACTACTTTAAATGAAGAACATCCACTTCATCTTTCTAAGAATAAGTCAGATGAGAAACTGCGACAGAATCGGCTTGGACAATAGCCAGATGGAGGACTGGTTTTTCTGGCAGTCAGGAGAAGGGCAGAACAACCTGTGAGAAGCACAGCAAGGTCCCAGACAAAGATGTGGGTAGCCTAGGAGCAAGGTCAGCCTTGCCTTGGGTCCTGGCAAGCTCACCCGTAGCCAGATGGAGAACAGCTCGTGCAGCAGTCAGGCCACTGCCTTCAGGAGTGATCCCACATCTTGTGTAAACAGCAAGGCTGTGAGGTTTCACACAGGGAAGGAGGCTATTAGCAGAAGGAATTATCACTGCCACTGGATGACTCTACTCTTCAGAGACGGTTTAGGGATTCAGGAAGCTAAATCTAGTAAGGATGCGACAGAGGCTCTTGAATTCTACTGTTTGGTAAAAAACACTGAAGGTCTACTTTCTGTTTCTGACCTTGCCAAATACCTTGCCTTCTGAAATGTAAAAGGAATACAACATTATTTAATCAAACTGCCTAGTTTTTTCAAGATCATCAGTAGCATTTATTATAGGCCCAGTCTCATATTTGACTGCTCCTTCGAGAACTTAAAAGTAGCATTCTTATTATTGTAGTTATTAAACTAATTAAAATGTATGATCTTTATTTAATAGGGAAAAAAATGAAACATTTTTCAGTGTTGACTTAAGATAAACTAATTAACATGTATGGTATTTATTTCATTGGGAAATAAAAGAAACATTTTTCAGTGTTCACTTAAGATAAGTCTGGCATAGCTTTCATTAGTATAGTATTGTAATTTATTGGTGTTACTGTTGTTTTAATTCCAATATGTCAAATTGGAATAATGCTTAATTTGCAGCCCCAAAATACTATATTTGACCATTAGGCAAAACTTCTCTGTGTCTTGTGGGTTTTTTATATACAAATATTTTATAAGTTGTAAAGGTTAAATCTTCCTTTCTCTTCAAGAAATGTCATGATTGTATTCAAATGCAGATTTAAAATCTAAATGCTTACACCATAAAACTGTGCAAAGTTGCATGAGATAGTGGAAACCTGAGTTAATAAGTCTAGAAACTAAGATCCAGAGGTGATATACATGTAGCTTCTTTCACAGGTACCAATGTACCAAAGGTACCAAAAGTCAGAGTTTATATGCCCAGTTACACTTCTGAGCTTATGTGATTATATGTACCCTCATAAAATTGATCTACTTTGCAACAAAATGGCAGACTTTGGAGTGGTGATAAGTATAGCTCTTTATCTTATCCCTCATCTTTATCTCAGTGATGAGGGCTGTATGTGCTAGAAAGCTAAACACGTCCTGGTGTGCAGGGCCCCTGTATGCTGTGGAGGATTCTCTAGTGATGGGGGTTACCTGGTTGGAGTATGGAAGATCACCGAAACTGGTATGAAGAGGAATATCAGAAATAAACTTAATAAACAAAGTACCCATATCTATATAGTTCTGCACTACATTATATGGACTTGCCAGCTTAATTTATTCCAGCACTGGTATCTCCATTTTACTATCTCTATAGAGTTGTAGTTTCCCAGTGCAGTGAATTCTTGTATCCAAATATTGTTTCAGATGTTTGCCACCATTAATCTGGATTGCATTTGTTATGAAGAAAGTAGCAGTTTCAAGATTTATAGCTCATTAGTTTAAAATGTGTTACAGAAAACAAGATCAAATAGCATAGGCCATTGTAAGTTCTGTCTTACAAATATGCAGTAGGCCTGACATGGAGCGAATGTGGTTGACTGACTTTGAAAAAATTAATGTCAGTCTGTGATGTTACAACCGGACTTCCAGCATCTTTTCAGGACCATGCCCTTCAAAAAAAAAAAGAACAGCCTTCCAGTTCAGTAGAATGATATCTCTTGTAACAAGCTACAGTCTTTGTGTTCAGAAAGCAATTCATGCTCTAGGACTTGGGTTTTGTCTGGACTCACCTCTGAAGATCTTTATTAGCTTGTTTAACCACAAAAGCAATTCTCCAATGGTTGGGTCAATAACTATCTGATTTTATTTTATATTTGTTTAGTTTTTTAGAATTGTGTAATTGTGTATACACATGTATAAGTATCTGTGTGTATAGCTATACACATTTTGGTAGCTGCTTGATATTCATATTCAGCAACTTTTCGGTGTCTTTAGAAAGAACTATCTATGACCCTGGAGTGAAATGTTGCATAGAGGAGGGGATGCACAGGATAAAAGAAGAGGCCTTTAAATTATGGGCATAGGGTGATACCAGAGATAAGATATCGCTGTTTGTGATAAGAATGCAGCCTCACAACCTGGGTTAAAATCTAAAGCGTATTTGGATGTGATGTGGTCCTGCAGACCAATGAAGAGCAAGGTACCGCAAAAGTAAAAAAGAAAATAATCTCAGGCAGTGAGGGGGAACATGCAATATCATCATAAAATGCATATCAACATTTAGCTCCTTCCAGTCAAGGACTAGGGATGCTGAAGTTTCAGCATACAATTTCCCTCAACCCACACTGATGCTATAGACCTCAACACCCACCAGGACACTAGAAAGGGTGAACACTTCACCAAACAAAAGGTGACCATACTAGGAAATACGACCATATTAATTTTAATCATACGTATTTTGAACTACAACTTATTAAGATGGCAATTGGACTAATAATAATTATTATTTCATTAGACTCTTGAGACTGTAACTTAATAACAAGTTCTTGATTTTGAAGATAACATGTTCGTTGCACTTTGTTCATAACAAGATTTGGAAGCGGTTAATTCAGTGGAATCCAAGCAAGCTACTCTGCAACTTGGATGACCCAAATTGGTAGCACATGTATGCATGTACCACAGTGTTTCAGAATTTGAGATTCTTTGCTGATGATTAACTCATCAGATGAGTTAATGTTTGCCCTGTAGTATGAAGTTTTTGAGATTTTCAAGAAAAAGAGTAAATGCTTCTGAGCAGTTACTTATATAGCTTTGTTCAGCATTCTGAACAAAGTAAAAAATTATTTAGTATACACACAGGCATACACAATATAGATAATAAATGAAAAAGAGAATGTTACCTTCTCGTTTTAGCTAAGATATTCAAGAGGAAAATTTAAGAAGATACAATAGCTTCGCTTTTGCAATCTCTTCCTTGATCAAAGCATACACTCTGTTCAATTATTAGAAGGAAAAAAGTAAGCTTCATTAATTTAGTAAATTTTAATCTGGTTATTATAAACAACAAATTAAGTTCTCAAAAAAATGGGATGAAAACACTGTATTACATCAATTGAAGTAAAAATTTGTATTTTCTACTGGTTCACAAAGCTTCTGGGAACTTACATGGTAGGAACATTAAAATCAAAATATTTCTTTTTTGACACAGTAAATAAATCAATCTTGTAGACTAGTAATGATATTTCCAGTGAAAGATAGATAATTTTGTCCCTAAATGCCAAAAGGATCTTTCATACAAGTATCACAGACTAATTTTTATTAATTTTCTGACTGACCATTTACAGTGGTGTTATGGGTTTGCCTGGCAAGGTTTTGGTAACGAGGGGGCTATAGAGGTGGCTTCTGTGAGCAGCTGTGAGAAGCTTCCCCCATGTCTGATAAAGCCAGTGCCAGCTGGCTCTAAGATGGACCCACTGCTGCCCAAGGCCGAGCCAATCAGCAATGGTGGTAGTGCCTCTGTGATAACATATTTAAGAAAGGGAAGAAAAAACTCGGTGGTGAAAATGGCAGTGTGGAGAGAGGAGTGTGACTGTGTGAGAGAAAAAACTCTGCAGACACCAAGGTCATTGAAGAAGGAGAGGGGGGAAGAGGTGCCCGAAATGTTGGAGCAGAGACCTTCCCTTGCAGCTTGTGATGAAGACAATGATAAGGCAGGTTGTCCCCTTGCAGTCCATGGAGATCCACTGTGGAGCGGATATCCACCTGCAGCCCATGGAAGGGACCCAGTGCCAGAGCAGGTGGATGCCTGAAGGAAGCTATGATGCCGTGGGGAAACTGTGTTGAAGCAGGCTCCTGCCAGGACCTGTGGAGCCACGGAGAGAGAAGCCCACACTGGAGCAGGTTTGCTGTCAGGACTTGTGACCCCATGGGGGACCCACTCTGGAGCAGCCTGTTCTTGAAGGACTGCATCCCATGGAAGGGACCCACGCTGGGGTAGTTTGTGAAGAGCTGCAGCCCATGGGAAGGACTTATGCTAGAGAAATCTGTGGAGAACTGTCTTCCATGAGACGAACCTTCGTGCTGGAACAGGGGAAGAGTGTGAGGGGTCTTCCTCCTGAGGGACAAGCAACAGAAGAGAGAATGTATGATGAACTGACTGTAACCCCCATTCCTCATCCCCCTGCACCACTCGGGGAGAGGAGGTAGAGAAATGGGAGTGAAGCTGAGCCTGGGAAGAAGGGAGGGATGGGGGGAAGGTGTTTTAAGATCTGTATTTATTTCTCACTATCCTACTCTGATTTGATTGGTGATGAATTAAATTCCCTTTTCTCCCCAAGTTCAGTCTGTTTTGTCCATGACGGTAATTGATGAGTGATGTCTTCCTGTCCTTGTCTCGACCCTCGAACCTTGCATCATATTTCTTCTCCCCTGTCCAGTTGAGGAGGGGGAGTGATAGAGTGGTTTTGGTGGGCACCTGGCATTTATCCAGGCCAAACCAAAACAAGTGGGTACATAAAGGATTATATGCCAGTAGGACTATTTCAGAAAGGCCATCTTCAACAAAAGTGGAAACAAAATATTCAGAATAACATCCTAAGATTCATTAAACAAGGTAGTAAGGCTTTCTCATCTTCTGTTTTTATTGCCACATAACGTAAAAATTTACATATTATAGCTGAGTACTTTTTTAACCTAAAATTTTACAAACATTCTTAAAATAAGCAGTATAGAAAAGGAATGTAGAACTGTTCAAAGCATAAGTCATAAAATTAACATTTCCCGTCACAAGAAATAACATTCATTCTCTAGAGGTCAATGACACGACATTTCATTTTCAGTTGTATTTGACTTTTTGCCCTTTTTTGCTTCTAAGGCCAATGCATTGTCACAAACCAACTCAGTATTTCATATTTGATCTCTACCACTTGACTTTATTTCATAAATCCTTCAAATTCCTAGAAATGTATTTCTACAAAAATTAAAGCCACAAATCAAGAAATAAATTAATTCTGAAATGCTACCCCACTAGGTTAATAATAATATTAGTTTTTCGTATTATATGCAGTAATGTCTAGGAGACTCTAACAAACACCATTTTCATAGTGTTAGGTACTGTACATACAGAGAAAAGAGTAAGTTACTTCATCAAAAAAAACATATAATCTAAATATTTCAATGAAACATAAGAGGTTCCACTGCTGTTTTTAAAGGTTAAGTCTGATATTCATAATTTAAAAAATAGTTCATCATCTGCATATGATCTGTGTATTTTAAACATAATCGGGAAAATATCAGAAAATGGATTTTTCTATCAACAGTATAAATAAAGCTTGCAAAAGTTCGTGTCTTCAGACCAGAGCACTTCTGGTGCAATGAATATGTTGTCTTTGAATTGTCCAGTATTTGTGAGCCTGAAAAGCTGGAGATTTTCCAAGAGCATATGTTTGTATAAGATTTTGAATATTCTGCTCACTGACTTTGGCAGATCAGAAACAGGAAGAAAAAAATTTCTGAGATCTCAGTTTCTGTGTCTTGCCATTAAGGAAGAGCAGCTACAAGTATAAATGAAAACTGGAAGTTTAGATTTTCACAGATATATTTAGAAGTTAAAAATTATGTATCTATGTCTACTTTGTAGTCAGTTCCTGATTAACTCAAGTTACTTTCCTTGTTTAGAAGAAAAAGAAAAGTTACCTAGGCCTGCTATACACATAAAATGCATTTTGACTGTATTTGACTGTATTTCTGATGTATTGGTTACTTATACAGGCTTACAAGCTATGTTATTCATAACTTAGGTTAATTTCCAGCCTTCTTTGTCTAAACTGTAATAAAATTAACAGGGATAACCACTTAAAACCATCTCTGAAGATATCTGTGCATGACCATGTCTTCCTCTCGGAAAGTTTATTTCAGTGACTTTCAAGGTTACTTAAGTTACATTCAGCAGAAAAATTGAATAGATCCTGTATCAGTACAGAAGTCATTGCAGAAATGTTGGAATAGCCACACTGGATAAGGGCAAAGTCTAACTAGAATAGGAGCTGGTCTTCAACGGTTGGTAATGTTAGCCTGATCCAGGAAGTTGTAAAAATTGTGTAATAAGATAACATGATTCACACTTCTTTTTCTGAACTATCTGTATTAAGAGCCTGATCAAATCCTTAGGTTGTTTCAGGTTTCTGCAATATTATCTTGAAGAAAAAGAAAGGCAAAACTCTTTCTTATGGAGTAGGGTAGATTTGGAAGAGAGCTCAGGTTTTTCAAAAGGTGGTAATACTGCATGGTGGCCTGAATAACTGAAGCCTTTGCGCAGAATGAGTAAGTTGAAAGTATATGTCATGATACCCACTAGAAGGGGTGAGGGACTCTGCCTGGGCACAAGGACTGGTTAGACTGCACTTCTTGAAGAAATGGGGAGTAAGTTAGGATATGAGCAAGTAACTCCAGCAAAGTTCTAATATGTAAAAAAAGTGATAAGTCAAAATTTACAATATGAACCATAACATTCAAGATTGGCATTCAGAATTGTTCTGTTTCTTCTTTTTGGAGGGATTTCCAAGACCAATGTAGACAAAGCGCCATAGAGGTGCCTTGCCTTATAGTAAAAATCACTTCATGGTAAAAGGCTAAAACACATAGTTTCCCAATAAAAAAGGAATACTCTGCTCTGTGTGGAAGTTACCAGGAAAGAGCAACATCATTAGATATGTAGTACAGGCATCTCCAACTTCTAATACTCCACATCCAAATTCCATCTCAGGATAACATGGTAATATGTTGTGCTTGTTAGTTTCTTTTTTGCCAGACTTGAAAGAATGTTGTCAATGGAAGCTGATGATAAGGAGTGTTATTCACTTCATCAAATTTATGCAGAGAGGAACAGTAGTGTGTTATAAGCTAAGAATCAACCATACAATAAAAGAAATAAAATCAGCTACTAGTAAAATACAGTGATACGAAATATAACTTGATATTAAAATGGAAAGATGAAAGTGGGTATATATTTTTAAATATGGTACCAAATTAAGGAACAGTTGGTATTTGCAAAGAACAGATGTTAAGGATCATTATTATAACTACTAACAATATTGTATCTTATGATAAGCAATATATTAGCACAAAATAGTTTAGGAGCAAAAACAGTTTTAAGGGCAAAAAAAGTCTTGATTAATGTTAATTGAGATCTTAAAATTTAGTATATACCTTAAATAATCTAATGAAGCCATGTTATGCTCATTAAAAAAAAAAGTAGAAATGAAGTTCACCAAACTCTCTGAATAAAGAAAGAAACATAAAAAACTGTGAGAGAGACACCTTATTATGTAGTACTAAGTGGGAAAGAGCTTCTCACATCTGCAATGGAGCAGATGACAAACATCATTATTGTGACCATCAATATCAGCATGTAAGTTATACGCAAATTTGAACAGTGCAAAGGTACCACTCCCAATGGGAGATGTCACTGCCTACTGCTAGCCAACCAAGGAGACGAACAACTTTTATTGTACCCTGTTGTAAATATACTGTTTTGGAATCAATCAGCCATTCAATGGAGACATTAAAGCAAAGATATGAAAATTTAAACCAGTAAAGTATCTAGCTCACAGCACAGATAGTTAATATAGGAAACAGGAGGAAATTACCTGCCGGAAAACAAACACACAAATACTCCAAAAGCATTTCGAGAAGAAAAACCTGTTTAAAGATAGAATGTGTCACAGCCTCAATAACTCTGGGCTAGACCCAAGGATGGGGAGTTTTTGTTGTTGTTTTGGTATGGTCTTTATGTTACTTTTTTTTCCTAGAATTAAGGACTGTCAAAAGGTGGAAGACTAGATGAACTTTGAGAAAGAATTTCTGATAACGGTCTGCCTTGATCTTCCCTCCTCCTTCTGCCCTTTTTTTTTTACCCTATCACTGGTTTACAAAGACATTATCTTCAGAAGGCATGCAACTTCTTTTTGTTGAATATAGTAGCAATAACTTAAGTACACAGATTAGGAAGACAGATAAGTAAAAGGCCTGGGATTACAAGTTTCAAAACTATAGGCTACTGTTTGGAAAAAAAAAAACCCATAACCATGTAAATTAGAATAAAGGTATTGGAGTCAGAAATTACATCAATAGAAGTCAAACAGGCACATTATGCCCTACCTTCACATTGTATTGCAGTTATCCCAGTTTACATGGAAGAACCTCACTTACTTGCACCATAGCGCAAGGTCTTAAACCATTTTTTTCAGAAGACATTTTAAAAATATCTTCTGCATCTTGAACTTGACTTGATAGTCTCAAGTGCATGTTTTAATTTCACTCCTTATCATGCTTATGTTTTATTTGTTCCTTTCCTACCTTCTAATAATGAAATTGGATCTGCAAGGAAAAAAAAGACAGGACGGAAAAGACTTACATAATGTAATTCATACAAAGTGCTGTAAGCGGCTCATTTAGATATAGTTTTGACATATGGGCTAAATTAAGACTTTAAATAGTGCAATACGTCTTATAATGCAAAAGAAAGAGTATAAAAGGGGCTCAATTAATGAGCGGAAAATGTAAAAGACGTTCTGGAAAAGCTATAAATTGCTTACTAAAATAAGCCAACAAAATTAATAGCTAATGACTCTTGCAGCTCACTGTCATGTCCTTTTAATTGCAACATCCATCAGAAAAAACATGCTTACACCCAGTTATTTTACTTATTGAAGCTGCATGGGTGAACACATTGATTAGGAGAATCAAAAATCTTTTAAATTGCCAACACAGAGGTAAAGCAGGACTTTGGGTAAAAAAAAGTTAATCCTTCCAGCCCCATATTTTCATGGATGGCTCCCTGCTTCTGAAGTAACAGAGGCATCTATCAGCAAGCTCTTGAATCCTCCAGGTGAGGGGACAGCTTCTGGTCCCTCCTCCTGCTCCAGGAAGGGTCTGCCTGCTTCCCAGGTTGCTCCTCCTGCAAGAGAAAATGGCCTGCAGATTGATGGTGGAGCCATGCCACAGCAGTCAGCCCTGTGGGAGGGGGAAAAGCATAGAAAGATGTGGGTAAGGTGCAGGTCTCTGCTGCAGTTCACTAACACTGGTGTGACAGTTTTTCTTCCCCAGGGCCAGGGAGGAGGGGCACAAGGCAACAGGACACATTGCTGTGTGTTTAGCCACAAAATGATTAAGACAACAGAAGGTTTTATTTCCTTTCCTATAAATGATGAAGCTACTGCTATTACCATCTTCTGAGATAAATAATTCTCTTCAGGCTTCAGCAATTTTATTTCGTGCTTACAGAGGAAAAACTGATGAGTTGTTGTGATCATTTATATTACTGCTGTGAATGGTGACTTTAGCACTAACATCCCAAACCAATGTGTAGTTCTCCCTTATATTGTACAAAATCTAGATATGATAGTTACCATTTCCTCTGCTATTAGTGAACTACCATTTAGCTCCTCAAAGAACAGCAGATTTATTTATTTTCTTTTTTTTTTTTTGACAGGTATGTATAATGCAAAATATTGATTATTTCTGTTCTTTGATCTGCTTGTATGAGGATTTTTTCTTGTTGCAGTATTTTTAATTACTTCTGAGGTAATCTAGCCAAGCATGCATCCAATGCTTTACCACTCATAGCCGTGCCTTAGAGTTCAATGAACATTTTTACATTATGACCTTTTATCCTGTTTCTGCCATAACTACAGTTCTAGAGTGTTTCTTTTCCTCCTGCTTTCCTTCTTGATGCTTTTCACACACATTGTATTTTCTGATTATCATTTTATATTGTGTTTACAATAACACTGTTTCGAAGGTTGCTAGCATGCTCTCGTTTATTGTCTATAGAGTAGCATCTCTGCGTCTTCAAATATTTCTTTTTTTCCCCATTAATTCTTTTTCCAGTTCTGCTTTACACACTGTTGGAAATGGTCATACATTGATATTTCAAAGAGGGACGGGAGAAGAGAGAAATTACATCAATAGAAATAAAACAGGCACAATATGCCCTACCTTCAGACAGTAAATTATGATCTGAAGGGTCCTGAGTCTGCAACTCAGCAAATGGTAGAGGAAGCCTCTTTGGAGACAAAATGGAGATTCTTCAGGAAGCTTGTAACGACAATACCTGCAAAGCATTCTGGATTTGGGAAAACTCATCTTTTCACTACATTTCTCTTAAAAAGAACAGTTAATATCATTTCCAGTCATTTTGCAAGCCCTGTCATTCAACTACAGTGGGCATTGCTGTTGTGTTAAAGTGATGGTGTCTTTAGCACGGAATGCAAGGGATGTTGTGGAAAGGGCAGGGGTGCAGTACTTCCACAGTGATACTACAGCATGTTTACCAACTCAGTGAGAAACATGACAAATTATAAATCTGTGCTGACATTCTTGGACACATCATCATCTGGAGACAAAACTATCAGAAATTAAATCACTCCTGATAAACCTACAGAAACATGGACTTCTGGAGATCTTTATGTATACTCTATCTGTGTGCTATACAGCCCTGCAAGAGTGCTCAAGTCTCTAACTCCTCTTGTTTATTTTCCATGCTGCCTGTCTTTCATAGAGGCATTTAAGTTGGGCCCTGATGAAGCAGACTTACTGGCTGGAGTGGCTGGAATTCTTTTGTGCCTCTGTTCTGGTGCTCGCCTACTGACCTGTGACCCTTCTCCAGTCTATGAGCATCTATTGCTAGCACTGGCACCAGCCTGGTAGGTGTGGGATGGATTGAGGTTCTCCTCCCCTGGGAATAGACATCTGTTTTCTTTTTTCCTCTGCTGTACCTTATTCTCCAAAGGAAAGACTGAGAAACCTGACCGGTTATGTATATTTGCTTTCTTACAACTACACACATTCACAGGCCTGAGCCTTTCTTTCTATAGTTTAGCATAACCTGTCTAATTGTGTTACTTTGCTTTGGTTACACTATAATAATTTAACATATAAAGCAGAAGTGCATATCTGTATTTTTTCTGGGAGCTTCACGCAACTACATAATATCAATATTAATTATGGTCATTCACACAGGGATAAACTGTGCAATGATTTAGCTATAAGCTCACAATGTGGCAAAATGTGATTGAGAGAAGATATTGGAGTAAGACTCTTGAATGTGGAGGAAAAGCAAACTCTTTTAAAGGAAATAAATTAACACATCTTAGAATCATAAAGTCATATAATAGAAACATAGAGTCGTATAATAGAATCATAGAATTATAGAAACTTTTAGGCTGGAAAAGACCTTTAAGATCACCAAGTCCAACTGTTAACATACCACTGCCAAGTCCACCATGTCCCTAAGTGCCACATTCACACTGCTTTTAAATACCTTTTTAAAAACCTGGTGACTCAATCACTTCCCTAGGCAGCCTGTTCCAATGCTTAATAACCCTTTCGGTGAAGGATTTTTTCACAATATCCAATCTAAACTTCCCCTGGCACAACTTGATGTCATTTCCTCTCATCCTGTCACTTGTTACTTTGGAAAAGAGACACCCACCTCGCTACTACCTCCTTTCAAGTACTTGTAGAGAACAAGCTCCCCTCTGAGCCTCTTTTTCTCCAGGCTAAACAACCCCATTTCCCTCAGCCACTCCTCATAAGATTTGCTTTCTAGCCCCTTCATCAGCTTCGTTACCCTTCTTTGGATGTGCTCCAGCACCTCATTATCTTTGCTGTAGTGAGGGGCCCAAAACTGAACACAGTACTTGAGGTACAAGCTCACCAGTACTGAGTTCAGGGGGATGATCACCTCCCTGCTCCTGCTGGCCACACTATTCCTGATACAAGCCAGGATGCCGTTGGCCTTCTTGGCCACCTGGGCACACCACCAGCTCATATTCATCTTGCTGTCAACCCACACCCCCAGGTCCTTTTCTGCTGGGCAGCTTTCCAGCCATTGTTCCTAAGCCTGTAGCATTGCATGGGGCTGTTATGACTGAAGTGCAGGACCCAGCACTTGGCCTGGCTGAATCTCATACTGCTGGCCTCAGCCCATCGATCCAGCCTGTCCAGATCCCTCTGTAGAACCTTTCTACTCTTAAGCAGATCAACACTCCCATCCAACTTGGCATAGTCTGCAAACTTACTGAGGAAGCACTCCATCCCCTCGTCCAGATAATTGATAAAGATATTAAACAGAATTGGTCCCAATATTGAACCCTGGGGAACGACACTTGTGACCAGCTGCCAAATGCATTTAACTCCATTTACCACAACTCTTTGGGCCCAGCCACTCAGCTATTTTTTTACCCAGAGAAGAGTATGCTTTTCCAGGCCATGAGCAGCCAGTTTCTCCAGAAGAATGCTGTGGGAAATGGTGTCAAAGTCTTTACTAAAGTCTAGGTAGGCAACATTACAGCCTTTTCCTTATCACAATGAGGGTAACATTTCAGGTAAATGGATAGAGATAGATAAAGAACATTACATCTGAACATTGTTGAACAACCCAGGCAATAAGATCATGTTATAGACAGGACAATTTTTCCACAGAACTGAGGAAAACCTCAGCATGAAGAATAGACCTACCCAGTAATCATGGTGTTTAACAAAAAAATCAGATTAATCATGATAGGACAGTATATTAGAGTATATGTCTCTTTTTGATATGCTGAAATCTGTTAAGAACATAGAGAAAGGAAAACAAAAACATGAAGGAAGAGGATAAATATTTCACCGTGTTCATCTTCAGTAGGACAAAAAATTAATGAACGTCATTCTAAGGAAGAGTCCATGAGCATATATACCAGGGAGAAAAAATCTAACAGTGAGAATAGATAAGTCTTATTTCTTTGTTATAAAATAATAGACATTGAGATAGGGGTGAATATATAGGAGTTTCCAACGTGATGTAGCAAGAAAAAGTTTGAGGGTAATGGAGATCTAGATGCAGGAGAAAAGTTGTATACTAATATTTGTCTTTTAGATCAGACTATTCAAACATATGTCAGCAATGTTTTAAATTCAGCTTATTCTGCCTTTGGGTAAAGGAGCGATCTAATGATGCCTTAATTTCCACCCCAGTTCTTTTTCCTATCATTCCAAGGTTCTGGGTTATGATGTCATCTTAACATCATGTCTTTTAATATCAGAAGATTGCCAGAAAAATTTGTTCCAAAAGTCAGCTTTCAATGATGTAATAATTGTCCATAGCCAATCCTTCTACCTATTATCCATCACTAAGAGATTGATTTATACTGCGTGGGTAAAGAAATTTTCAGTCTTCAGTAGTTTTCAAACCCACAGGATGAAATGTCGAAGGAAGCACCCTTTTATTTTAAACTTTATCTCACTATACTTCTCCGAAATGTTTTAAATCTTCTTATGTCATTGGCCTCAGAATGTGTTTTTTTCCATTCCTATTCTTGTGCCTTTGTAAGCTCTCAGAAACATCAGATAGTCTAGCATCAAAACTGGTATGGACAGTGATCTTGGTTTGCACTAGTGACTACAGCAGCTGGATGTCATTTGACACTCTGGCTCCATTCTGAGTTGATTATAAAATCTGTAAAAACACAATGCTTTCTGTCCTTTCTAGATCATGAAGACAGTCTAGCAAGGGCTGACCTCAACTTTTATGTTCACATTCAATATTTTTTTTTTAAACTCAGTGAAATAGAACAATCAATAGTTTTTCTTCCTTCAGTGAAGTTATTTAAATTTTGGATTAGGATTAATTTAAAAACATTCCTGAGGTTTCAGACCCTAGTCAGTTATAAATTAGAGTTTCAAGAACCTGTCAATGCATGTGCTATTCACTCCTACACAGTATTAAGTAACTATGTCAAGTCATTCAAACAAAAGAATAAGCCTAGAAGTTTGTTTCACTTATTCACATAAATACACTAAATGTTTGAGAGCGGAGCACTGATGCCAGGGTGTGAGGCTTATTTTTAATATGCAGGCTTATCTGTTTTAAAAGAAAGACCTTGCACAACTCCCAAATGCTGCTTTTGCTGGAAGATAAATAGCCTAGTGACACTTATGGAATATCCTACACTGCTTTACATCAATAAAAGTTGCTATCATAGGTATTTGAGTGAAATTTGCTTCACATTGGATTATTATTTATGTCATCTCTGCAGATATATGACTCCTCTACAACATATTTTCATTAAGATTTAATAGTTTATGCCTAAAGAGTTGGCTTCTTTCTTTCTTTGCAGTTTTTTTCCCACAGTAGTAGTTGTTGCTACATAAAATATTATTTTTCAAATATTGTGCTTCAGTGACATTTTGTAGGGGAGAGTGTGTTTCTGAACTGTTAGCAGAGCAATACTTACAAGATAGTATCTTATTGTCCTGGTTTCAGCTGGGATAGAGTTATTTTTTCTCCCAGTAACTGCTGTGTTTTGGACTTAGTGCGTGAAGAATGTTGTTAACACTGATGTTAAATTGTTGCAAAGAAATTAAGGACTTTTTCAGTTTCCCATGTTCGGCTAACAAGCAGGTTTACAAGAGCTGGGAGGGACCATAACCAGACAGCTAACCCAAGCTGGCCAATGGAAATATTCCATACCATAGATGTCATGCTGAATTTATGTTTGGCCAGGGGGGCAGGAAGTATTTCTTTTTCCATCAGTTTGATCTCTTCCAAGAATTAGAACTTTTTCTCATGGTTCAGCGAAAATCCGTAAGTTCCACGAAATCCACAAAATCTGCGTGTTCTGTGACTGCTGCTCGGGGACTGGCTGAGAATCAGTCATCAGGCAGTGAGAAAAACTGTCTTGTGTATGGCTTGTTTTGCATATTTTTTACTATTATTATCACGGTTATCATTGCAGTTATTCTTTCCTTTGTTGTCTTTTTAAACTGTCTTTATCTTAAGCTGTGAGTTTTACCTTTTGTCCATTCTACTCCCCATCCCACTGAGGGGGCAAGGTGAGGGGTGAGTGAGTGGTTGTCTGGTGCTTAGTTGCTGGCTTCCGGGTTAAACCACAATACTTATAAAGGCTGGGTTACTAGTTATTTTTCATGTGGTAGTGTAATAAGAAAAAACGTGAGAGGCTGGGATGAAGAACCTTGAAGTGATAGCTACCTGCATAGAAATGAAGAATGGAGGGAAATAAACTGAGTGACCTTACTTTGTCATATGTGTGTCATACTCCCAGATCTACAATCAATTCTAGCAGGACCTCAACTTGTTGCTGGTGGATGTCAGTTACTGCTGCAGACAATAAAAAGAAGACGTGGACTGATGATAAATAGGACAGAATTGGGGGGATAAAATAGGAAGACAGATGGATAGAAATCTCTAGATGATATGAATCCTTGAAGAACTGTTGGACCAGCAAATGTCATATTTGCTGAGTTTCTTCATTTTTTTTTGGATGTGTTTGTATGTGCAATTTCATGAAGTTTCACTCTCGTGCTAAAATCTGTATTTTAACTTTATGTACAGCCTACCATGCTTTCTGAACTGTAAAAACAGAATGAGTCTGATGAAAGAATAATTGAATTCAGCACTTACATGTCGCTAACACAGAAGTCAAACAAAGAAATAGCTTAGCAATGCACAGCAATGCTCTGCAAAATAAAGGAAAATTGCTTTGCTAATTGACTAAAAATCTTATCATATACAAGATGAAATAGCCAATCCGTTTTATTCTGGGTTTCAGTAGACTGTGTTTTTTTCTGAACTACAGCACTGTCAGGGAGGCAAGTGAACAACTAGCTTCGTCCCAAGTTCCTTCATTGTCTAATGTCACAGTTGCGGTTTTGATCCAAATTAGAAAACCCATAACTGACATCATAATTTTTATCTGCATTTCATTTTAAAAACAGAACAGCAACCAAAGAACAATTGAAGTTGTGAATCTTTAATTGCTTTTTCTGTGTAAATTGAAAGCAACCCCAAAATGAGTGATCTAGCTTAATGAAGTATAAAGTCATGATAAAATTTGTTAAAAGATGCAATAATATAGACAAAAAGATTAAAGATATGAAGACAGATATAAAGATATAAAGAAGATATAAAGATATAAAATAACCTCCACATTTCTTCTGTAATAAAGAGTTTCTACCTCCCGTGTTTACCTATGGGAAATCTCATGGGGCAAATCAGAAGAATTCAATAGTCAGTGCTAAAACATATTTTAATGTCCAAGATAGATTCTAATGCTAAGATTTCAAAATCGTTTATATTTTCATGCATTTTTAAAATCAGCCTCTAATGTCTGTCTTGCTTTTCACTTTCTTTGAACACAATGCACAAAAAAAATATTTTATTTCAGTATAAAGAAAAGCTCCCAACTTGAACTCTTCATATTAAACAAAACACATCTCCATGTAATTCTGCTTACTGAATATATTTATAAAACACTGTACATGCTTGTTGGATTTCTCTAATTGAACAAATATGAATTAATGTGAGCAAGGGCTATGGTGTGGTTCTAAAATATTCTTACGAGGGATTTACACATTGTATCTTTGACAATGTCCTGGGTTCAGCCCGGAGAGGGTTAATTTTCACTGGAATCCAGGAAGGGACACAGTTGAGTGGGCTGACCCCACCTGGCCAAACAGAGCAGGGTATTCCATACCATGTGCCGTCATGCAGGGTTCCGGTGGGGGTAGCCGGCTGGGGGGAAGTCACTCGCGGCTCGGGAGTGTGCAGCGACAGGAGCGGCTCTCTGGGTTGTGCGGTTTGTATGTTATGATGTGATAACATCACTGTGCATGAAATTAGGCTTGTATTTGCATGCGACACTGCGGTCATTTCTGTACGTCGGATCCCATGTCTTAGAATTTGTTAATAATCAAACCCAATCTGTGGGGAAAACCAGAGGGGAAACCTTCCCCCACTCTTTCACCCCCCCTCTCGCCATCAGGATGGTCCTAAAAGCTTTTGAGAATTTCAGGTACCCGTGGGATGCACAGGCCATCGGGTTTCTATTGTTCTGCCACCTGAATGGGCTTCAGGTTTTGTTTAGGGTTAAACAAGTAGTTAAGAACATCGTGCAAAGACCTGCCCCGGGGCTGGATAACTGTGAGTGGCTGGGTGTGTAGGACTGCATGGTCAGGTGTCTAGGGCAGTGGGCACCCCCAGTGTCTTCGAAACTCACCCTGAACAAGTGCAGGATCCAGACAAACTAGTAAAATATCTGCAAAAAGTGTGCTGCCACCCTGGGAACTCCAGAGAGACACAAATCACTGCAACGTTCTGGGGTCTGGCCCACGCCTACCGAGCCCTGTTCAACCTGATTCAGTGCCCTAAAGGGGAAAGGGGGTGAAACAAAGCGGCAAGGACTGCGGCTGGCGCTGCTTCCCCAGCCGGCCCTGTAGCCCCTCCAGCCCAGCAGGCAGTCACAGCTCCTCCGACCAGCACCACGGCTGCCACTGCCACAGCTGCAGGGACTGACTTGGTTTCCCCGGTGGGCACAGCAGCAGCTCCAGCCCCAGCTTCAGCAGCAGACATCGCGGCTGAGCCCAATGACCAACCTGTGCCGGTTGCAGTCGCCCCCGTAAAACTAAAGAAAGACACAAAGAGAGTAGATCGCTCCGGGAGGGATGACAATGAGCCAGGGGCATCGCGGGAGATAGAGACAGAGATCATCACCCGGTCCCTGTCCCTGAGCGAGCTGCGAGACATGCGGAAAGATTTCAGATGCCACCCACACGAACACATTGTCACCTGGCTGCTGCGGTGCTAGGATAACAGGGCCGGTAGCTTGGAACTAGAGGGCAAGGAAGCCAAGCAGCTGGGATCCGTGGCCAGGGATGGGGGCATTGACAAGGCCATTGGGAAGAAGGAACAAGTCCTCAGCCTCTGGAGGAGACTTCTGTCAGGTGTGAGGGAGAGGTATCGTTCAGTGACGATTTTGTATGCTATCCTGGCAGGTGGACCAATATGGAAAGGGGTATTCAGTACTTGAGGGAATTAGTTGTGCGGGAGCTGGTTTACTATGAACCAGACGATGAGTAGTTACCCACAGACTCAGACGAAGTCCAGTGCACAGCATCTATGTGGAGGATGTTTTTGCGGAGCGCACCATCCGCATATGCCAACTCACTGGCAGTTGTAAACTGGAAAGGTAAAGAGGCACAAACAGTGTATGAGGTGGCTGTCCGACTCCGGCAATATGAAGAAAATCTCTCTGCCTCCGTGGTTTCAGCTGTGGAGAAATTGTCCCAGAAGGTCCAGCGACTCGAAGAGAGCATGTCCTACTCCCCACCTGTACGGGCCAGTGTCTCAGCTATTAGGGGCAAGCGTTTCTCTGCTCAGGAGAGGGAATACAGAGGCTACACACCACGGGGCACTCTGTGGTTTTACCTGCACGACCA
>Ga0065711_1033233_pt1 | contig 25871 bp, 18 predicted proteins | sample Hoacrofraction12_FD_59098 | JGI IMG/M metagenome (GOLD analysis project Ga0065711, IMG submission 59098) | Hoatzin crop microbial communities from Cojedes, Venezuela - Epithelial fraction 12 v2 (version 2) | ecosystem: Host-associated > Birds > Digestive system > Esophagus > Crop | place... | reverse complement strand
TCGCTCTGCCTTCCCAGCAGGGTTCCGTGTCAGCCGCTCCCAAGGCTCACCTCCGGATCAGAACCTGGGTTGCTCAGCGCACCAAACTATGTCCCCTCTCGTCCAGCCAGGACTCCACATAGGTAGATAACATCCACTGCTCTCCCCTCATCTACCCAGCCAGTCACACCATTGTAGAAAGCTATCAGTTTGGTCAAGCATGATTTCTCCTTGGTGAATCCATGCTGACTACTCCTGATAACCTTCTTTTCTTCCACTTGCTTACTGATGACCTCTAGAAGGAGTTGCTCCATCATCTTTCCCAGGATGGACGTGAGGCTGACCTGTCTATAGTTCCCTGGGTCCTCCTTCTTGCCCTTTTTGAAGATTGGAGTGACATTGCCCTTTCTCCAGTCCTCAGGCACCTCTCCTGTCCTCCAGGACCTTTCAAAGATGATGGAGAGTGGCTCAGCAATGACATCCGCCAGTTCCCTCAGCACTCGTGGGTGCATTCCATCGGGGTCCATGGATTTGTGGACCTCCAGATCGCTTAAGCAATCCCTCACGCAGTCCTCCTCAACCAAGGGAAAGTCATCCTCTCTGTAGGCTTCCTCTCTTGCCTCCAGGGCCTGAAATAAGTCCTGAAATATGGCCCTGTTCCACAGAGAGAGATAGCATATGTCATTATGTTATGAATACGTATATGACCCTAAAATCAGTAGGCTAACAGAAAGCAAAATGTATTATTTATAGGTCTCTCAAATCCGTTTTGAGACAGGTAACAGATCAAGGCAACAATTATATGTATTTGATAATGATCAAGGTTGGCATATCCAGCAAAGACTGAGAAGTCCAGGATGCCATTAATATTCCAGTAACTTTATTCATTTTCTAGCCTAAGTGGATACACATATATTTATCAAATACGTATTCAATTTACTATGAATTAAGCTACCTGTCCCTAGAGGAGCAGCTCAAACAGCAGGAAGGAAAGGCGATGCTTCTCAGCTCCACAGCAAGTGTCGTCTGTCTGATGCAGAAAAGCCAGCCCCAGCACAGCCTGGTCCCATGCAGCCGCGCAGTGCAGAGACCAGCCCAAGGCACGAGTGTGAATGACTTTGAGCCCGGGCAGCATGGCACCCTTGTGTAGACAAGCACAGCATTAACACATGACATTTGGGGAGGAGATGAGGGAGCTGCGTGCTTTTTTGAAGGAATTTTCGCACAGCACCGCTCTGGCCCTGACTCTGAAGATGCCTTCCCACTGTCTTACCTCCCACTGAATTTACAGCTCCTTCACTTTGGCTCAGCGTGGCCAAGGAGCTTTGCCTGAATATTATCCCTGATCTTGGCTCTCTGCACTTGCAGCACTCCCCTACCTTCCTCTGCACAGGCAGCACTCCCACCCCTGGCCCCATCCTGCCCGCAGAGATCACAAACCCCGCTCCGGAGACCCTCATGTCCTCCCCGCTGGCCCCGGGGCTGCCATGCTCACCCCCCAAAAGCACAGCCACCACCTCCTGCCTCGTCCAAGCCTCCTTGGCCATCACTACTACTTCTTCCTCCAAAGAGCTGCAGAGCACATCAGATCGAGGAGCATGTTAGACTGCCAGACTGTCGAGGAGAACGGTTACTGCGTGGCCGCAGGCTTGTCCGAAGGGCTGATGGCTTCCCACGTGCTGCCCTGTGGGCTTGTGTCCTGCATCATCCCTCCTGTGGCCAACGCCACGTGCCTGTTTACAGTCTGGGGCATATTCCCAAACTGCTTCCAAATCAAAACAAATTTACACAACTGCAACTAGAAGGTCTCCAAACAATAGGCTTTCTTGTTTCTTTTCCTCGAGGAGAAGCATTACAGCATTTCCCATGGGGACCAAGACTACCGCTCACCTCTGTGATATCAAACTGAAGTCCTGTGTGGCTGTATGCCCAGCCTGCTTCTGCTGAAATGCCGCAGTTTGTCATCTAAAGGTGGTTTTGAATATAAAAAGTCAAAGATGATTTGGCTAAACATGAATCAGAAGAAAGGATTAGAAAGGCAGAGGAATAATAATACATCAATTTGGCAAAGTTCTTCCTGTGAATATAAAAAAGTATGTCAGTAATCTGCATTGATTGCTTGGAGAAAATTCAGAGTGCATGAGTGGTCTGTTATCTTTGCACTGCACCTTTTTTTGCTGTGCTTGTACCAATGCATATTTTACAAAGATTAATACACTCCCACCAAATCCACACAGTCTTATGAAATCCATGGGGACATCTGGCAACAAGTTATCAGATCTATTTTCTGTGTGTTCCGTGTAAACATATTAGTAAACAATGAGGTATTCGTAACTGAGAGGGCAAGATGAAATGGATGTTTTACTGATGCAGAGACAAGAAATAATTCCATATTCAAAATATGAAGTTGTAAAAGAACATCCGCTTGAGTAAAAGATCTTTTCCTCTGAATTTGGAAACAGTAAGTAGCTATCAAAAGAGTGCATAAAGTAGAATGGGATCACTAAAAACTTCAAATTTTAAGGAGTTAATAAACGTCTTTAGCAAACTTTTTATCCTTTGCATGCTTTCACTCACTTCACAGAAATATGTGATGTAAGGATATGTCTTGCGTAAAAAGGGGGGAAAAGAAACAAACGCAGCTTTGTTTTACCAACCGGAAAAAGAACTATCATTAGCAGATTCTATCAAACTCAGTAATTTATTACCCATTTACACCTCCTCTTGTCTTAAAGAAAACCCTTTATAACTAAGTGAATTTAGCAGCCATATTAGACCATACATCATCCCATATGACCCAAATGAACTATTCGAACATCAGTTTAACACAGCATCAAAAATAGATATTGAGAGCCTGATGCATAAAGTTTGTACTGATACCAATTGCACTTGAGTCAGACGCTGAACCACCACTGGAAAACTTGCCTGTGACTGACTTCTGTTATTAGACTCAGCATTGATAAAGTAAATAATGTTTCGATATGGAAATCTTTTTAAGACACTTGAAGAAAAGCAGCAAGCAGCCAACACTTTTAGAATTTTCATTCTAATAAAGATCTGCTAAATCCAAAGGGGTTGGGGCAGACTTTCATGGAAAAAACAGTTTTGGAATGAGCAAAGTCTGCACCATAGACTTTGATACACACCATGAAAAATAGCAGCAGAGTAACACATTTGAGAGGTTTGTTAGGGAGTGAGGGCGAAGTACAGTGACAGGCAACCAAAAGTACCTGACAGCCCTCACGAGGGCAGTTCGCACAATGTCCATGTCCTTCATCCGTAGTCTAGAAAGGCTGTGCAGCTTTATGTTGACAAGCATTACAATGAGCCATCTATTTCCAAAACAATCACGCTAAAAATATTTATGGCACATTTACAAGATCTAGCACTAATTTTTTGCAAGAATACACAAAGGATCACTATTCAAACACAGGCTTAGATCAGTCATTTGCCCTGCTAGGAGGCAGGTCTGTCACCTTCTTTGTCATGAAGACAAGTAGGTGAATGAAAGACAAACATAACAATGGATTTATGTGGTGCAATGTAATTTTGCTCTGCTTAAGCCAAACATCCATATAGCCTAATAAATATCATGCCCTCCTGAATCCTACTTCAAAATCCAAGAGCATATCCATCATGGCAATTACCTACCTCAAAACCAGCCATAAACTGAATGCCAGCAATCACAAAACACAAGATGGTTTCGTAACAGCCTTGAAGCTCCAACCAGTTCTCCTGGGCATCACAGCCTGTAAGCACAGAACTCAGGCAAACCGCAAAAAATCCACCACTGTCTTCAGCCAAGCCCCCTGACTGTGAATGCACCTCCACTGTGTAGTCAGGAGAACCATGAACAAGCTCTGGCTGCATCTGGAGCGATTCACTCTGCCTGACATCTCAATCAACCCAAAGCCAGGTTAGCACAGTGTGGGGCCTGAGCCGGGGGAAGCCAATACCCCTCGTGCTTCAGCTGTCTTTTTGCTCCCATTTCACAGTAGGTTTGTGAGGATGAAGAAAGTTACCTCTCGAAGTAGCAACTATCGTGCTAGTGGCACCTTGCTGTTTAGACAAAGAGTAGGTCTGTGGAAAAGGGAAGGAGTGAGAAGTGAAGAAAAAGGAAACAAAATACAGGAAAAAAAGGGTGAAATCAAGTACCATTAAAAGAAAACAGCCCAATCTAGTAGTTGTCATAGCTATTGCTATTCTAAATGTAAGTTAAAAATTGAAAAGTGTAGCCAAGTTGCTCACTTTTAATGGACAAGCATTGACAATTACACAAATAGTAGCTGTATAGCTAAAAAAGTACCATTTGTTTCACTCGGACTCTGAAAGCTGCTGACTTCCATTCTGCAGGATCCAGGCATTCAAATTCCCAAAGACTTAGTTAATCAATCAGTAGTACAAGAAATGAAAGGAAAATGGTTGACCCTGCTGGGAAATGACAGGGGCTCATGTACATCTCTGATCCATCGTGTGGTTTCCTCATGGCTGGAAGTCAGCCAGCAGCTATAAACTCTGGAGGCTGGACAAGCTGCACGTTGCACATACTCCAGAGCCACACTACACCAAAAGCCCAGTGCTCCATCACCTCCAAAAGGACAGTAAGGTAATTCCTGTGAGCACTAACCACTGGGCAACTCATGTATGTCCTTGTACGTCTGGGGCCCAAAATCAGCAATTTGTAAGTGTTTCCCTTTAGTCAGGCTGTGACAGTGTGCACCCTAATTGAAGCCTCAGTTACAAAGAGGAGATATGTTAATACACAGAATAGTAATTGCCAGAAAAATACACTGGCCAGTTTCTAAACAAGGGGAGAGGGGAAGACCTACATGCTGCAGAAATTCTTGCTTCGTACTTTTCACCTAATTACCAACTCAATGAGTGCCCCTTTGTTTTTCCAGGTCACTCCCCAATTACATATTACATGTTTCCTTCATTCCACAACATTTAATTGTTTTCCAGTGTTGCAGAATTAACTGGACAGGGTTCTTAATCTTGTCTCTACAAAGAGCTGCTTGTAATTGCAATGAATGCTTTCATTTTGCTGGTGTCTGAAATACGATTTGCAGGGGAAGGGGGAGTGCGGGTTGATGCTAGTCCTATCATTAATAACATTCTTGCGGGGATTGTAGTGGTGGGAGTAAAAACCTCAAAGCTTTTATATAATAACAAGCATGTGTCTGCACGTGAGCTGCTCCTTTAAGAAGCCTTGGTCTGGTGGAAGAAGGGGGACCCGGAGAAAAGGCAGCGCTACCGCTGTAACACAGGGCAGAGGTTAAATCTGTTGGCATTTTTATCGCAAGTATGGTCACTGCATACCCTCTCCCCGAAGGCTTCACCGAATTAGAGGTGTTCGCCATCGGCACAGCCCTGCTGATAGAAGGTAAGCTCGGTGCGGGACCTCAGCAGCAATAAGATTTTTGCCCCTATTATTACTGGTGGGATGGGGAAGGAAAATCAAAGCAAACAGGAGCATTTGTGGTATGCCGACCCAGACCTGTCATGGTTATGGTGGTTACATCACTAGTACTCCTGCTGTGTAAATCAGGGTGAGCTGCAAGCTGTTAGCAGTGAAGATCTGCTCTTTATCCATAGCTGCCGTATGGCGGGGATTAGCTTTCTTATGAAGAATTTAGGATGTAAGATCTTGTTGTTGATTTTTAAAGGCAATTTTAGCTTCCTTGGGGGAAGGATGTTGAAATGATGGATGATCTCTCAGTAAAATTGGGCTGCTTGTTCTGTGGGCTGTGGCAACAGTCTTAAAATTAAAGATGATTGGTCCAAAATCGCCTGTTAACTGTTACCACACATCCAGATTGCATTGGCAGTGCCGCAGTTAATGGCTGCTGGGTAAAAGTAACCAACAGAAATATACTTGCATGAGACTCAAAAGTTCTCACAGTGTTAAGAAGCAAAATCTGACTTAGTTTGAATTGTTTGTTTAATTTAGTCAATGTGGGCTTTCCTTCAGGCATGTGCCACTTTGTTGGGAGAATGCAACAAAACTGTGAATTTGTATCTACCTGGCAGCTAGCGAAGGACAGGCTTGTAGCTAGGGTCACTTTGGTGTCAGTCACTGGCGTCTTCCGAGCTACATCCCAGTCAGGGCCTGGGACCCCACCCCTGCATAGTGCTGCTCAGCTGGGGATGCAGGGGTCGTGGGGCCCAACAGTAGAGGAGGAGAAGCAGTAAGCACCATCAGAATGGGATAAATGCTCATCAGGTCACCCCATGAACGTGGAGCGTGGGAGGAAGGAGGATGCTCACCCTCTCCTTGCAGGCGAGCTCAGCTGGAAGGCAGCGTCATATCTCCTGCAAAGGAAAACTGGAAAAGCTATGTCAGAAACTCTTCCTTGGAAGAGAGAGAGAAGAAAAAGCTTCTATTTCTGGCTAAGGGGCAAGCTGCTGCCTAAACAGAGCGTTCAGGGATAAACCTGGCCAACAGCCACTAAGTCATCTCCAGGGCCTGGTGGGTCCTGGCATGGCCTCGCACTGTGTCACTGAGGTGTGAGAAGGGGCAGGAGGACAGGGACACTGTCAGGTGCCGGCAGAACCCAACAGCCGGCTCTGCTGGGGATCGCCTGGTCATGGCCCCCCAGCCCTGCCACCCTCCCACCCACGCCCGGGGCTGCAGCCTGACTGGGACCTGCCATCGTTGAAGCCCAAGCAAAGTACCTGCTGGTAACCTTCACTTAAATCTGGATATGGTCTAACACTTTCCTGTTTTACTAAATACAAGTATTTTCTACAGGGTTTTAGCCAGAATGTGCCCAGCAGATTGGCAATAAAACTTTATATTTGTTGCATGACTTGGAAGATCAAAATAAATAATTAAAGATTAATTCACTTTCTCAAAGATTCTGAAAAAAAAAGCAGTGAAGACCTCCTTTTTTGCTGCAGCTTCTAAGTTCAGTTCACAAAAAAGTTCCGGGGAAGAGGAAAACCTTGCATTCACTTAATTAACTGGACACATTTGCTGTTCTAAAAATGCAAACTCAAAGCTATTTTTTTTTTAATTTAGTAAGTTCTCTATTTGTACACTCATGCGGGCCTTCAATAAAGCAGAGTGGGGTGAAGCCTGGAGCTTCCAAAAACAGGGGAATGACAGAAAAAAGTTGATACAGCAGTAACTTTCAGCTCTATTCGAAATATGGTTGCAACACACCTCTCCTAAAAGCTTCACTGCATTTGGGAGAGTTGGCAGTAGTTTTACCCTGTGGGTGGGAGGTAAGCTGGCGGGGAGGAAAGAAGAACAGCAGATCTCGAATGGCTCCAAATACTTCTCCTGGAAATATTTTGTTATATGTTGTGTAATGAAAGATGCACATCAGGCTGTTACTATGGTTATGCCATCAGCCATTAATGCAATTAAGGTAGGAGCAGGATTTCTGACTAGACAAAAACATACATCTTATGTAACTGCAGAATTAAGACAATGAGCATAACTACACTGCTTTACATAGTTAGGGGAGATGGATATTTTCTGCGCTACATCATTTCTCTTTCCAAGAAGAACACAAAGAAAAAGACATACTGCCTCTCGTCTGACTGAGACTTAGAGATGGGAAGTTGGGTCAGAGCCTCAACAGAGCCAAAATAATTCAGGTCATCTTGAAAAGGACGTTACAGGGCAACGGTCAAGTTCAAACCAGTGAAGAGTGGGTTTCAGGGTGGCACAGCTCTGTGCTGGGTGAACAGCTGGGGTTGCTTGGATGCTCCTCTCTGAGGACCAATGCTAATTTTTTTTTTTTTTTTTTTAAATCTATCAGTGACTGCTTTTTATAATTAGATTATTCCTTTCCATGTATAGTCTATTGACGAAAGGCAATAATAAGATTGAGCTGGTGTGATTCAAGCACTGTCTGGGTTAATCTTAGACAGAAGCCCAAAAGGCAGCAGGCTGACTGAAACATGGCCTAGGGATTTCTACGCTCAGACACGTAAGAATGTTACAACTGATATTAAACACAATCCATTTCTCTACCAAGGACAGGCCTGGAGATGTGTGCACCAGCAGCACGTGCTGGCTGTCAGCCCCTCTAAAACTGCCTTCTCTGCATCTCTCTCGCTCTGACCCATGCGTCCCTCGATGCAGCCTGGCAACCAAGTTTCTCTATTAAACAAGAGGCAGAATTACAAACAAGATTAAACCATCTCTGCTCTGCTTCACTGGCCATATCCCTGATGCAGTTTGAAGCACTGGCTTGTGCTGTTACCTGTGACTTCTCTCCCGAAAGTCTTCGAAACTTGCACGCAGACTGTGACCCTTACAGATATATTCCCTGTGCATAAGTTTCCATAGTAATTATTTTTCTCTCGTTAAAGAAAACAGCTGTATTATTCTAGATATTTTCCTTTTCCAGCTGAGTCATGCCAAACACTTCTGTATTTCAGCCCTGCTCGGTTTCTGTCTGAATGGCTTGACAATTCTTTCTTTCCGAAAAATCAAAGAACTCCGAACACCCAGCAATCTGCTGGTTCTCAGCGTTGCACTGGCCGACTGTGGGATCTGTATCAACGCATTCATTGCTGCCTTTTCCAGCTTCCTAAGGTATACCTTCTTTTTCCTAAAGGATGCTCACAAGAACCACATGAAAATTAACAGCTCAAGTTCTAAGAGGTCATATTATTAATTAAATGACTCTCTCTAGCATACCACCTAAATAACCTTCTCATTCTCTCAATCTGAAACAGTAAAATGAAACTCTTTCTATAGTTCTACCAGCAAAGTAAAAAAGCAGATTTTACTGCATATAATCACTGACAGATTATAAGACTGATTATAGAAGACATTTCACCAGACAGTTTTACCAGTGATTATAGTAGAAGCTATGAACATCAAAATAGCAGTATGTTTTCATTTGACTAAACCTCTAGAGTGACCCTAAATTTATCTGCAAGTCTTTCTAGTTTTTTATTAACTTTTCCATTAAGGCACTTATTTGAGAAGTTTGTGGAAAATGAAAATGCAGATCTGTTGGCAGGGAGTGCACTTCTGTTATGACACATTTGATTCTCCACATTTTCACACATGTCAATCATTTAATCAGAGGACAGAGACAATATCAAGCGTTTAAGTGAATGATTACAACAAACAAATCACAAGCAAACCCTACTCAAAAAACACCCCCACTGCCCTATAAAATAGCTGATGAATAATTCCACCTAAGTAGCATATTTTTAGACCCTGGAAATACTTCTAATAGAGAACATAAAGATATTTCAAGCCAGAATGTGACTATTTTATTCTCTCTTGATGGATATAAAAACATTTTTTCAAATTAACAAGTTAATAATATAAACAACTAACAATAATACGCTCCAATGAGGCTTTATTGAACACTATTTTACCTTCTGTATAGGTCACTCTTGTTTCAGACACATCTCACTGAAGTCAGTCAAGATGCCTTCACTGAACTGGAGCTGAGAAGCTAAGGTCAATACATCAGAATCAGCGTGGATTTAACAATTGCAGGATCTTTTCTTTTAAGCGGGAGCAGAAGTTTCCCAGCCTCCCAGTCAGTCAGCTATCTCCTGTTCAAAGGGACTTGCAGGGGTAGTCTCCTAAGGAATTACACTGGTGTTCTGTAAATGAGAAAGAAGCTTGCTGAAGATTTCCACCTCACAGCCAGCTTTATGAGCGTAAGAGTCAGGTCAGATGAACACAAAAAGCAAAAAAGCCATGGCTCCTTGCCATGGGTGACCAGGATATTGAAGGCACGTGTCAGCAGATGTCTGCTACATCTCATGGTTCTTTTTGTTCTATGTCTGCAAAGATATTTGGAGCCTCAGTCTGGCTCTCAGGAGTATTTTTATTTGTTGTGAGCTTTGCTGCCATGTTGCATGGCGAACACTGACTTTCCGAAAGGTTGTTAGTCATTAGGTACTTCCAGATGTTGACATATTGGCTGCTCCCATTGGGTGTAAATTTTGAAGATATGGATAATTGGATGAAATGTAGATTTCAATTTAAGAAAACAGCTTTCCAATACATAAATCCAGGGTTGTCTTTTTTTCTCCATATTAAGAGTAGAAATAGTACAACAGCTATATCAGACGCCACAGCAAGATAAACACTGGCAAATACCGACAGGCAACCGCAGTAACCTCTTTCACAGTGTTTCTCAGACTTAGAAAGCACGGCCACAGGCTATCATTTTACCATCTCCGTTAATGCAATTTCCAAAACATATCTTCAACTTTTTCTATCATTTTCTTAACATATTCCTTGCTTGTTGACAGATACTGGCCCTACGGCTCTAATGGCTGTCAAATTCATGGATTCCAGGGCTTCTTGACAGCACTAGCCAGCATTAGCTCCAGCGCTGCAGTCGCCTGGGACCGGTATCATCACTACTGTACAAGTAAGGGCTACAATTTATCTAGCAACCTTACCCAGATCGTGCTATAAGGCAGCTTGGTTAGATTTCAGAGAATAAAAGCAAGAACATGTTTATTGTCTGCATATCTTATATATAAGTTTATTTATCTTACACGCTAGAGATAGAGCAAATATAAACATAATCTCCAAAGGACCTCTTCCCCAAAGACCTTCAGGAGGTATTTCCTCTTCCAGACCACATCCAAGCTGTGACTCTCTTGCCACGCTTTCGCCTTCTCTATAAGTAAACTTCAGTGTCCCAAACAAAATCCAGCTTCTCACATAGAAGAAAAATCTATGTACCTCGGGCTTCCATCCAACACCCTGTTGTGTACCAAACAGATTTTCATGCCCTTGCAGAGTTTACTAATTACAGATAAATTTCATGTAGCTAGAGAGCTGCCTCCGCGGATGGAGCAGATGGAACAGAGCCCACAGCAAAGCAGTGGTGCAGAGGTGCGATCAGGCAGACAGAGATCAGCAGCCCCGTTGTGAGACACACAGGCACTTTGGGGCGCAAGAGCCATTTATGGGGTTTGGGCTACGTTCCATAGCCACTTATGAAGACTGGAACTCAATAAAATTGTTCCCAAGCAAGGAACAAATTATCTGCAAGTTTCAGTAAAAGTGGCAGAGCTATTTTTAAGTACTGATAAGAGGAAGCATATGCTCTTTTTCTTCCCTTAGTGAAAGCCATTTTTTTGTTTTTTCTTGCAATTTAGTTTTTGCCTAGCTCTGACACCTTAGCTGCATTTAACAGAAATCTGATTTTAGACAGGGAGATCAACCCAGGAAGAGAAATTTGCCTTTTTTTGTGGACTTATGAAAGCATATATTTGATATAGATGAGAAACAGAGATTGACAGCATTGTCAAATCTATGGATTTATAGACATAGATATTTTCCACCTTTTATCACAGAACTACCTCTCAGAGTTTAGCAGCACTGGATTTGCACATTCCTGTAATGGGAGAGGAAATATCTGCTGAGTTAGGGTGCCGAGTTGGACTTGGTGTCTGCAGAGACGGGTAGGATTTGTTCTGAGACTCCAGCTGTGCTCCAGCCACCAGTGAGGATGGGGAGACCAGGGCAATAACTGTATTCTCTTAGCTCAGGACTCGGGAAGCACAGCAGGGCGCGTTATCAACGGCTGTAAAACAAACTAGTAGGAATGGACAAAACCTGCTTTCTTGTGAATATGGTGCAGAGGGATGATGTTTGCTTTTGTCTGATAAGATAGACTTGGGCTGTCTGCTCTATGGGTGCTTTCACAGGGCCTCGCTGCTCCCCAGACACCAATGTTCACAGTAAATGCAGCAATTTAGTACCTGTCAGTCCCCACTTCCCTCTCCGGTTTACTTCTAAGTAGCCAATGTTTTCAAAAGTTATTAGGAAAGGACTGAGTGACAAACACAGGGTGTACAATCTCATGGCCCTCCTTAGGAAAAGGGGAAGAGACATGATACGAAATACAGACTTATGCTGAAAGGACATCTTAGCACTCCGAAGTGCAATGAATGCCCCAATCTGCACTATTTGGCCATTTTGGCAGTTGTAGGGGAGCTCTGCCATGTGGGAGAGATGGGTGAGGTTCTCCCACACAGATCTGCATCTTCCATGCTTCCTGCTAAAGCCAGGCCCTTTCCAGAGGAGCAAGGAGTCCAGAGCACCCTCTGTGACTGCACCATTCCCCAAAAAATTGTGTCTTTTTGGCAATGTTGATAAAAAAAATGCAGCTCTCCTTTTCTTGTGCTAAAGCACAGGTTGCTCAGACCACAACATATTTTCTAAATGAGAGTGTAAATGTTGGCTGGGGCAGAAACTGCTGAGCTGCAGCGCTTCAATCCCCTCCACCGCTGGCATCCCCACAGCCTTGCAGGCACGGCCTCCCTATGATTAAAGCAGCCAGTGATAAAAAACACCCAGAGCACACTGCAAACTTTCAAGCTGATGATCCTGCTGAGGGTGGAAAGGTTGCCAACTTCTTGTTCTGCAACTTTCGCCAAGAATTCAACTAAGGCAAGGAAATGTTTGTTTGTTTTCACGTCCAGACAAAGGCCCCAAATAATGCAGGCAGTAAGCTAAATCCATACCAACACCCTTTGGACACTGAAATGTCTTTGGAGCTAGAAGAGTAGCCTCTGTATTTTACGAGAGAGACAGCCTGAAAATAAGCATATTTGTGGAAAGACATTTTACTCACTGCAACATTGACTTTAATGCTTTCGTGTCATGCACTCCTCCAGTCAAGAGAATACTGCGTTAAGAGCACAGGCAGAGACACCCTCAGGGCACAAGCTTCTTCAGTTTGCTCAAATTGTTACTTACTGATGGCCAAACATCGCTGCTGTTACTGAACGCTTTGAACAACAAAACAAAAACAAAACCCCGGAAGGTTTTAAAAGCTCATGCTCTGTGGATATTCCAGCAAAACCAGCCACTTCTAGTTTCTTCCTTCACATGCTGATTGCGAGGAAGATCAAGTCATATTTCATAGATCTGATACACCAAGCCTACGGGCTACACTATGCTCTCAATCCATACATCAAACTCCTGTTGACACTGGTGAGAGTGGCATGCCCGTACAGAAGGTAGAAAATATTTTTGCCTAAAAAACAAAGCTATCAAACTTTTATCTTCATTCCCCAGAAGTTGGTACTCTTTCCAGACTCCATTGAATCATCCCCAATGTTTTTGTTATGTCCTAACAGCTTCTGAGAAAACTGTTGTTTTGGCGTTCCTTGGCTTGACACTTGATTATCCACTATCCATATTTCTAAGAAGAAAGAGCTGATGAGAATGTGAGAGATTACTATGATGATAAGAAAAAACAGGACTTCCCAGCCATTCTGGATGCTAATAAGACAAATATGCTCACCAACATCCCGAACATTAACCAAGTTTTTTTAATTTGGAAGTCGACACAACCCTCAGTGACAAAGTGCTAGCATTCAAAGTCTATTGATAACTAGACATGTCACTCTTCAGAAAACAGGTTGATATTGATTGGCATATGGAAGAAAACAGCCTGCCCACCACACGTGCCAGAGAAGCTAGAGTTTCAAGGCATTTTACTCTTCCTCCTCTTGCTTTCTTCTTCCCAGGCAACCTTGCTGGGCAACTCTCTTTTCATCCCCTAAATGTTGCTTTGGGGGCTGTGAGATGTTACTTTCACAGCAAGGAGGAGAGAACTACAGAAATCTGTAGTCAAAAAGTAAGCAATAAAAGGAGAAAAGGCAGGGGAGTCGGAAGGGTTTGAATGTCAATCACTAGCAAGATGGGAAAACAGATTATTGTATTTCAAATTTTGATCATTAGGGGGAAACGGAGAAAGCAGAAGTAATTTTATCTTAGCGCCCAACAGTGAAGGAGGAAAGGGCAAACTCTGAGGAAGCTGTCTATCAGTAGCCAGGCATTCAAGACAGAAGATGGCATTTCATGTCAAGGTAGACGTTGTTAGTTCTCCCTCCTTGGCCATTCAAATGAGGAAAACGTCCTGAATTATGTTCTTAGCACAGCAAGGGAGCAAGGAAGCAGCAGGTTGGGAGGTCTTGCTGGGATCAGGCAGGCAGTGGGCAGCTGGGGGACAGCCCAGGGCTCAGGGACATGAAAGCAGGCAGCCACCCACCACGGAGACGTCTTGGTGGAAGGCGTCTCGATCTGACTCATGAGTCAGCTTGGTGAGAGGGCAGCACGCTGCCATCAGCAGGTTATGGGGAGGGGAAGGGTTCTGGTCAGTTTTTCTCCTTTCATAACCACAGCATACACTTACAGTTTTAAAAGGAAAGAAAAAAATCTACAAGATTTCGCACTTGCATTTAAGAATTGGGGGAAAATGGAAAAATCTAGGAGTGATTTATGTCAGTACTTTTCTCAATATTACCAGAGAAAAGCCAAACAAAATTAGCAGGGATTTCACAGCAGCATTCAATTACAAGAAGTCAAATTGCAGTGAGTTTTATCTAATCCTTAATATTCAAGGAAATCTAGGTTGTTATAGCAGTATTCAAAGATTAGCAAACTACCATTTGCTCTGGTTGCAGCTGTCAGCTCTGTCAGATTCGGAGCAGGTCCTTACCTGCTGTCACACGGACTACAACCACCCTGCCACACTTCTGTCATCTGGTCTTGCACCTGCATTAGTTTTCCCTGAGAACATGCCAATGTTGATACAGATCTTGCATTTTTGCTGAAGCGGGAGGTGATCTCCAAGACAGCTTTACGATCATGGAGAACCACAGCAAAAAATTAATAGGGTAAAAAAAAAAATCCCTTTATTAGGTTATTTTAAAGAGCTTTTTCTAATGATGTGCACAAAAGCAGCTATTAGCAGTGCAGCTTTCTTATTCCTACAAAAAATGAATCCATGTGAACACCATTAACTGGTGCTTTTCACGCTGCAGATTAAGTAGGTACTAACACCTATTTTACTTTGGACTGATACATATTTTCCCTTATAAGACTTTCACATATTCTTGCCTTTGATAAGCTTTGCCAATTTAAAGTGATGGATGCCATAACGTCTGGTACAAGCCATACTGTTCTGGAATACATCAGTTATCATAGTTTAACCATTTGCAAGAATGAGGGAATGGGACTTTTTTCCTCCATCCTAGAAAATCCTGTTGACCTTTTATTTGAGAAATTCCTTTTGAGAACCAGCCTGAAATCTAGTTGAAAAGCAGACACTGTGTTAGAGAAGTATTTTTTGCTCTTTCTGTGAAAATCAGATATTTGACCAATTTATAAATCTTTAAAAATCCAAATTCATAAATGGACCCACAGACTTCAGATGGAGAAATAGTTTATGATTATGTCACTAAAAACTGAGCAGCATGATCAAAAGGATTGTTCCATGCTTTGTCTACCACTTCCTAAAATTTAAGCCTTCGACATCACAATGTATTAATCTTTAAATGATGAGCATTTTTTTATTTGAGTGACCTCTTTCTGTTCCAAAGCAATTACAGAAGCCATTTAAAATCCTCTGTATTAGTATTTCACTGTATGGAAAAGTGCAGCTTCCCTCTTGCTTTTCAAGGAGGGAAAGCCAGAGCAGAAAAGTGATTAGATTTAATAGGACCAAATTGCCAGCACTGGGCCCTAATTAGGACTTATATCCTTAAGCATTTGCTGAACTCCATACATACACATTTAACTGAATTAGGACCTACTGAATTAGGATAACTAAATTTTATCAGGCAAAAAAAAGGTATTTAAGATAAAACAATGGCCTGCTCTGCACAAAACCAACCAAACAGCTCTTGTCTCGCTCTCTTGCTGTCAGCCCTCTCAGAGGAGCACATTTTTGCCATGTGAATGGAGCATGATTCTTTCACTGTTCTTGTACTGAAAGTATGTTTTCTGGGTAAAGCTAAAATATCATCAAATTAGTTTAATTTTTCATTCATACCTTTTTAGCTAGCTCTGATGGGTCATTAAATGTTTTCTGGAGGGTCAGCAGGCAGCTGATTTCACCAGGACTGTTTCACCATTAATCTCATTTTGCAAAAGGCCAACTCCAGAAGGAAAAATTTCATTTTGTTAGTTCTGATTCTGTCCTTTTCTAGTGTCCAAGATAGGAGTCCTGAACTAGGAGAAGGAGGAACAAATGAACTCAGCCCCAGAGCCGAGTTTTCCAAACGCAGGCTGTCATTACATGCCAGACCCCATTATTGCATGGTCCTTTCATTCTACATCTAGCAAGAAAACGGTGTTCCATGACACCCGTGGAAAAGTAACTAAAACAATTTTTCTTGCAGTTTTCATAGAAGAGGCACAAGCTTTCAAGCCAAAAATCAGGAAAACAAAGGAACAAAAGAAAGCTAATGGAAATTGAGCCATGTCATCTCCTGCGCTGCCCAGGGCCCTCCTGGCCACAGCAGAGGGGAATCAAGGCAGGGCACGACCAGCCAAAGGCATGGGGAGCTTTCCTCTATGGGCTGCACTTTTCCTGTTAAAAAATTATACATAGATATCTTCATTAAAGCCACTCATGACAGAAAATATGTGAAAGCCCTTTCAGCAGGAGGCCTCGCACCTTTCTTGCTGCCTGCATGCAGGCCAGCCGGTAGCACATGGGGCCATGGGCTGCCTGCAGCATGCCACCAACATGTCCCAGCTGCTGAGGGCAACTTCTGTCAATGCAAGGATCTTTTCCTTACACGCAAAGATCCATAAGGTGCCGGCATGTGGCTAGGACCCCATGGCACCGGAGTGCCTCAGTCAGGGCCCATCATGTTTTGAGACCTTCACAGTATCACAGTAGTCCATGGACTGAAAGAACGGGGAGGGACAAGATAGCAAAGTGTCTGCCAGATGCCACAAAACATAATTGGTATTAAATACTTCATAGGAATTGCTGAGAAACAAAAAAGCCACAAGATTTAGCTTGTTTTTTCAGAATATCAGGAGGGCTTACCACTTAAAAGATTGTATTCCCAAAGCCATAAATCTACACTTGGCATGAGCTTGGTTTAAAAGAAACAAAAGTCAGATCCAGGTTTCAGTGCAGCTGCCTTTGATAATGCCTTCAAAGTGTTGCCAGAATATGTAAAACATAAAACAAACCTGACAGCTTATGCAATAAGCTTTGTCCTGAATGAAAGTCAAGTTACAATTGTGTAAAGCCAAGCTACAAGAACTGCTCTGTAGAACACAAATGGAAATGGGAACCTTGGGTGAGTAACAACTCTCAGATGCTTGTTTGAGCAGATACCTAAACAGGATGCAGTTCTGAAAGACACAATTTAGGCTACATTGTTTCTTTGGACTGGGAGATTAAGAATAAATTACAAGCTACTAAGAAGTATGACTTGTATTTCTAACCCCCTAAATCAGAAACTGCTCCTTTATTTTCATCTATGTCATTCTAGAGTCGTATTATGTCAGTACTACAAAGCAATATTTGAGCCTTTGCAGCTAAAGTATATCTTCTGTGTAGGAATCATACAAAAGACAGGTATTAGTCATTATTAATCATTCCTCATTAGTAATTCTTGAAAAATAATGTTTTAAATGACTGAAAAATCAACAGATTTTTGGTAACTACCATATTAAAACATAGAGCACTTAATAAAAAGGATTATCTTCACTTTTTCCTTGGTATTTTAAATTGCAACGTGTACACCTATCTTTTCCCATTACTAATTTTTTAACTCCTGCACCAAACAAGTTTTCCAAGTTGATTTTTAATGCAGTTCAAACTCTAATTCTTTTCCCTGAAGAACCTCTAAAAGAGAAGAAAAAGGACAGAGGTAGAACCAGCATTACTGTAAAAGGACAATTTCACCACCACACCTACTTTACTCTCCTTTAAAATAAACAGGGACAGTACAACAGAAAATAGCTACTGTAAAGTTTATGGTCCTTGCTGGAGCTGCTGCCTTATGGGGATCTCCAGCCTGTGTGGCCCCACCATACTGCCCACCCACAAGTCGTCAGCCCCAGCTGATCTCACGGCAGGCCCCCACCTCATGCAGCTCACCTCCAGTCCTTCGCCTTTCTGAGAAAGGGCAGAACTGGCCTGAATCTTCCTGGCCCGCTGTCATGATGCTGCTGTTAAGTGCAGACAGAAAGATTGCTCCCCAAGCTCGGTGAAAATTACATCATTACTTCTCCCTAGGGGGAGATTTGATTAGAAAGGAGCAGTGGGCAAAGTCACCGTGCTCCTTGCTGATGCGGCTGGCGTCATGGGCTGTTCAGCACGGGCATGATTATGGATGTTAGCCTCGGTAACAGAATTATCCAGGCCTTTTCACACGCAAGCAGTGAGGCTAACACAATGCATTGCAGCAGCAGGGAAGCCTGCCTGGCTGCTCCATGTAGAAAGACTTCCTGTGCCTCCTGAAGTTTTCAATCTTTCGTTTCATACATTGCCCTATTCCCATGGCATTTTACAGAACTGGAGGAGATAGCCACAAGTGATCATCTTTAGTAATATTTTTCTAATTTTATACTAATGTTGAGCTTCATATTTCCTGTTCCAGGCTAAGCAATGATCTTACGGGCAAAAAAATTTGACCAGCAGTATTTTTAGGACAAGATTTGTTGTCAGGTTGTATATATATATTCACATATATATTGATGAGCAGTGACTTTAGAACAGGGTATATTGAATATCCATGCGTGCTCTGCACTCTTGGCACAGCAGGAACAAAGTAGGCAGGAGCTGGGGAGTGTGCACTTGCTTGTGCCCGAGGCTGTGGGGTTGGGGCACGTGGCTCTGGCCCCACACAGCCAGCTTCGCCTGGTTCTTTCGTCCTGGGCACGGGGACCCTCTGTTCTCTTCTCTTCCTGCAGGGAGCAAGATGCAGTGGAGCACCGCCATCTCCATGACAGTGTTTGCATGGCTGTTTGCTGCCTTTTGGTCCGTGATGCCCTTGCTGGGATGGGGGCAATATGACTACGAACCCCTCCGAACCTGCTGCACCCTGGACTACAGCAAAGGGGACAGGTCAGCGCCAGGCTCATCACCCACGGGAGCAGGATGGAGGCTGCTGTCCCCTGGGCAGCACACCAAAACCCCCAGTTGCCCCCACTATCGCTGCTAGGATGAGGCAGGCATGGCCGAGGCTGCCCCAGCTGGCATGGCAGCATGTGGGAGCAGCCAAAGCCAGCTCCCTCCCCAGGAGAGACCAGTGCCTGCTGCTCCCTTCCTCATCTATAAGCTGCTTCTTTTCTGGGTTTAGTGCTTGAAACTCCTTCAGAATGATTTTGGGTTTACACAGTTCAGCACAGCTGTGTGAGTAGGGATGCCTGGGTTTGGAAACCAAACACCTGCTGTGATTTTCTACAATACTACCCACCCTGCACACACCGGCACAGCATGACTTAACTGGCCCTCAGCAGGTGCTGCACCTAAAACGCATTGCCAAAACTGGTCTTGAAAAGTACAAGCTAACAGATATTCACAGCAAGTTTACAGAGACATGCTAGAGAGGAATTAACTACCTTCTTTTCCTCCCCCCTTTCCAGAAGCTATATCACATTCCTTTTTGCGCTGTCCATTTTCAATTTCCTGATCCCGGGCTTCATCATGCTCTCAGCCTATCAGTCCATACACCAGAAGTTCAAGAAGAGTGGGCACTATAAGGTAAGAAAGCTTCCTCAGCCCCTGTAACTGCCTTGTCAAAACAAGGCTGCATCCAATAGAGACAAAGTCCTCAAAAAGCCAATTTCTTTCACAGAGGCTTTGGCTCAGCTCCTTCTGTGCTAACTCCCCGGCATCAGTTGAATAAGAAGGTAGGGAAACACGGGATGGGGCCAACCAGAAAGTTCATGGAAATCCCAGATTTTAAGATCTGACCAGACAGCCACATCTGCCCCAACCTAGCACTGTAACCAGTTCCCCATGAAAGAGGGGGACAGACTAATGACCCCAAGGACTCCCCTCCACCAGCACTGGTCCAACTCTAGTCACAAAACCAACCTGCAACATGCAAAATATTAGCTAATAGTGTATCAATAGATACCCAGAGAAACTCTGCTCGGGAAGGATCATTAATTCCTGGTTTGTTACAGGCTCTTAGCTTATTGCCGAGGAAGTCAGCCAGGGCTGCAGCACTGCGAGGAGACACGCAGGCACCCCATGGGGGGAGAAAGGCCTTCCCAGACGCCTCCTGTTTACACTTGGCTGAGCAAATTCAGAAATCTTTATGAGCTGGAAACAAAGGAATTGCTCTGGCGTGGCAGGTTTATGGGAATGTAATGTGGTGATTATATGAGTTGTTTCCTTAGGCGCAGGCTATACAGTCCGGGGCACTATGCGTGGCTGGCGGGCACAGCCCGACCCCTGCACTCAGAGGCAGTCAGTTCTCAAGGGGGATGTTATACCAGCAAAGAGACAGCCAGGCAGACCAGTTGTAGCTGTCTGGAATAAACACATGTGTACTCCACATATTTCTTGAACAAAGCTCAGTGTTCATTATTATAAGTCTATAACCCTTTTTTTCACTGAGTTTATGCAATATCATGCGATTTCTTAGGATATTCTGTAGCTGTACAGACTAGTTATGATGCAGAAAATTTAAGGCTGAAATTATCACTTCCCTATTCATTAATACTTCTAAGATACTGGGGAACAGCTGGCCATGAACACCGTGGACAACACCCTTACATGAAGGACACAGGAACCCTCCTGCCACAACACAGATGTCACTGCATCCCTCTCTTGCACTGCCATAGTAGTGGCTTCACACAGTTTATTCATCTGCAAGACCCGCTGAGAAGTCAGCAAAATATCATTCGTTTCTGTCTCTTCTTCAGTGTACACAATGCCCTTGCCCCTCAGCAGCATTTACTGGCCAAGGCTCCCATGTGTAGCATGCACGCTCCCTGCGTGGTCCCCAGGAACAGGGCTGTGGGGCATGCTGCGCCGGCAGCCCTCGACTCCAAGGGACCTGTGTACGCACACCTCCGACATCAGCAGCAACGCCGCAGCGGTACAGCATCTCCTGCTGTCTGGTCCTCTCCTGCTACCAAACCACGGACTCACAGGGTCTGTCCCACCCGCTCGTTGCGCTGTGCCGTTGTGAAACACAAAGGAATTTATTCCTCTTGTTTTTCAGTTTAATACTGGTTTACCGTTGAAGACGCTGGTCATTTGCTGGGGTCCCTATTGCCTTTTATGCTTCTACGCAGCAGTTGAAAACGTGATGTTCATTTCACCAAAATACCGCATGGTACGTGTACACCGCCTGAGGGAATTCAGTCAATGACATTCTCCTGACTCCCCTCTCTGTTCCTACAGAACAATGCCAATTCACTCACAATTGGCTTTACTCGTCGTAACATATACAACGAGCAGATTGTTTCCTCAAAGCTTTCTCTTCATCTACCACTTTTATGGCGCAACAGCTAAGCACGGTGGTAATAACGGGCAGCATATTACTGCTTTGATCAAGCAACAGTTTAGAGAGTCAGGGCAGTCAGTTAGGGGTCTGTAGCCTGTACTGCTTCATGGTTTATAGGAGCTTTTTGTGCCCTTCCCAGAGTCAAATACCAGCTGAAAATTTTAAATTTTTAAGAGATTGTTTGTTTCATTCATTTTTTCTAACACTTCTCTCCCCTTACAGAAGATGCAGTCTATCACTTTTAAGGTTGTGTTGCCTCCTTTTCTCCTCCTTTTTTTTTTAATGAGTCTTGGCTTCAAGACTGCCTCTGGGACTCAGTAATATCACATCAAACCTTGCAATTTTCATTCAGTCCCCAAAAACCAGCCCAGTTTCAGGTCTCCAAATCGATTACAGTACTTAGATATTCAGTATCCCACACAAAATGTGTTAGCAGTATCAGCCCACTTCTCCATCAGAAGGTGTCCACAGCACACCCTTCACTCCTAAATGTTTGTATTCACTCTCAACTGAAATATCCCAGATGCAGGCAATGCTGATCTAAATTCCTTCTCCTGGAGACTATAATTTCCTGAGCAAGGGCCTCCAACCAGTCAAATTGCTTTTACCTCTCATCTCTCCATGGGTAGCAAGTTACTGCATTTGGACACAGGTGTTGTTTGGTAAAAGGAAACTGATTCTGTGCTGAAATCAGCCCATTGGTTCCTCAGGGCATTTTCCTATTAATAAACATTGTGTCTCATGACAGATTCCTGCCGTTGTTGCCAAGACTGTGCCAACAGTGGATGCCTTTGTGTATGCCCTTGGGAATGAGAACTACAGAGGAGGAATATGGCAGTTCCTTACAGGACAGAAGGTTGAGAAAGCAGAGGTTGATAACAAAACTAAATAACCCATTATGGCATTACACAAAATTAATGCAGGTACATCACTGAAAGCAAAACGCTAGAGGAAACTGTGTGCATTCTCCGATACGTACGTGCAAAGATGGTTCCACATTGGGAAGGGCGTGCATTGGCTACAAGCAACAAAGTACTGAAAGGAAGCCCTCCAGATAACTGTCCAAACCATCACAAGCTGCTTGTCAAACAAGCTGCCTTAAACATGTGTTGATTGTCACCAGTCTCATTTTATATGTCACTGCAAATAAACTATGTGCTGGAAAGCTTTTTTTTTTTTCCTGATACGCTAACATAAAAGCTCAGCAAATTAACTCAGGCAGGGTATTCATTTGTCCAGTGAGGCCTCCTCAAATCAATCTGTGCAGTTTGTCCATATGGTAATGTCCGGATTACTAAAAGATTAAAGGAATATCCACTATCATGCCACATGTCTGTATAAATAGCTTGTACGCCTGAACAATGCTTTTTCAACGGACCCAAAATGGGAGTTCCCAAATTTCCATGATGAAGCTGCCATCCGAATTCCATATAAACATTTCAGTGAGCATTTTACCCCAGCAAGGAATATTAGCTTGGCTTCTATTCAAACAAATTAGTGTGTGACATTCAGCTTTGTCACACACTGAACTGCATCAGATTTTGCAGCTGCTGCTTACCAGGACAATCAAGCCCATAGTCCATCATAAAACCATTCATCTTTTTATCGAACACTGAGCAAAAACTAAAGGGAGGTATTGGTCAGATTCTGTTCTAGAAATATTGTCAGAACAAAAATTAACTTCACATCTGCCATTAAATTCCCCCATGTTCTACATGACTGAGAACAATCACTGAATCGGTTGTGATTAAAGAGTCTGAGCAATTAAAAAGCCACTTATTTTATAATTATCCGAATTCACATATATTTTCAACTCTTAGAAATGTCCATTTCAAATGTTTGTAGTTGCTCATGCTGCCCACATTGTCTACAGGATGAAAAACTGCCAGTTGGTGTTGTCTGTTACTACAAGATATGTCTCAGAATGACCCATTTGCAAAAAAATGTGTGCGTGACCCACAGAATACAAGAGATTGTGCATACAAAAAGCCAAACCTAATTGATTCTTACAGGGATCGTATGGTTCATTTCCAAGCGTTGACAGTGAAAGAGCTTTTGAAGCCAACCAAAGAAAAAGCTGATCTGTCCCTATGACACTTTCCGACCTATCAGAAGGGAAACCAGTTGTGTATGGGCTGCAAAAGGGTAAGGAAAAAAAAAAAGAGTTGTGTAGGGGTTACAAAAGGTTAGATGGTGCAGTCCTGGAAACTAAACAATCAGTGGGTAGAAGGGACGTTCCCCTCACAGCTAGAGACAAGAAACAAATGTCACTTTGTCGCAAGTTAGCCAGCAGGTTCCTGTTTGGAGATGTGCTTTGGGGCTTGTGAGGCTCAATCTAGTCACAAACTACCTGACAGAGCAGTGAATAACGCCGTGACAAAATTATTCGGAATAATCACATCTAAAGCTGACAGCTAAGACTTATGTCTTAGGTACACATAATATTCAGTGAGAAGATGACAAAATGTTTGCACTGATACGTGCAAAATATTGTGTATAGGCACAAATTTACCGTTAAGTATGTATCTACAGTGACAGGCTCTGAATCTGTAATTATCTCTTCCTCAGGAAAGAGACCTAGGCAGGTCTCAAAATCATCAGTTCCCTTGTCAGTATTGTCATACTGACAAATCCCAACAGAACACTAGAAAACACTAAAAAAGGAATAGGAAACAAGAGAGCTCATACAGTCACGCTATCTGAAAGCCACTGTGCTCAGACTTCTTGAATCGGGTGCATAGTTTGGGTCATTCCCACTGACAGAGGACATAGATAAGCTAGAAAAGGGCCACAGGGCTGATCAAACTTAAAGAGGGGCTTGAACACAGAAGGGGTGAAGTGAAGGAGAGTGCTGCCTCAGAAGAGGTCACCAGCGAGGAGACAAGAGACAGCCTTATTGAAACAGGGGTTCGGGGGATGTGAAGATGGAATGGTCATTTGCTGCCTCCAACAGCACACGAACGATGGGACATGCAGTAAAATTAAACTGAGCTGTGCATTTTCTGAAGTTCGCAGTTTGAGCAGTGTCCTTCATGTTTTCCTACTGAAGAACATTATGGCTTACATAACTATACTGTAATAATATAATACTTAACAGCTTAAGATATTTGCTTAGGGTCCAAGTTCCCTTTGGCTTAAAGGGAACATACCTCAATTAGGAACTCGTCTCAGGCTTTAGCTCTTAGTCCATTTTCAGATTTATTTTTGCCTTGCTCTTACTGTAAACCTTTTATCGTGGGAGTAGAAAGCAGCAGAGCTGCTTCTTCATTCTGTCGGACAGCTACAAATCTTAATGTGCCTCTGCTTCGGTTGGTGTGCTGTCTTTTGTATTTGATTGCTGAAAACTAGTGATGGGTAAAGCTAAGCATAGCTTAAAGCTGAGCATAAGGTTGCTTAGTGGTATTCAAGCCTCAAGAGGAATAGGTCCCCTGTCCTGAGAAGCAATCACAGCTGTTGAGGCACTGAAGAAACGCAAGGTAACAGAGTCAATGAAATCCTTCAGACCTAGGGATAGTGCAAAACTTAAAGACAAGCTTTGAAGAATGTGGGATGTGTTCATATAGCCCAGTGTAGTGCTATAAACTGAGACCACAGAGGCAGCACAGTGCATTACAGTGACGTGAGAACAGGCTGTCCCACCCAGCCGGGGCCTCCCACAGCTCTCTGGAGTGAGACCTCCCCGCAGATGCTTCCCTGAGCACTGTGTTGCATTAAATACCTTTGAGCTCCATTTGCTCCCATCTGCTCAGAAATCCCGCCTGGTTTCACTCGGCATCTCCAAACCTAAGGATGTACTTAAAACCTGAACTATCTCTTCCATCATTCATCTTCACCCTAAATTCCCTAAATGAATGCTTCTCAACCAGTCAGGCCCACAGCTGTCCCAGCCTATGGGCTCCTTCATAGGTGTTCCAAAGGCTCTTGACTGAGCAGAGAGGGCAAATGAAGCATTTGAACAAGCTGGGTGGACTTAAACACCTCCTCGCTTCTGGTTCATAATGCCTGGGCTCCTGGCTTCCTATCAAAGATGGAACAAATGAGGTTGCTCGTAGCTCTTTTATTGGATCACGGATAACCTCACGCTCTCCACCAAAAAAAATTGAAACAAACAAAAAAGAGATGGAAATAAACACAAAATTTTCCAGGAAATGGTCACCAAGGCAAAAAACCTCTTCTCACTATAACTAGTTCACCCCACTAATTTATCCACATTAAGAAGAACTGGCTGACGACCACAAACAAGCACACCAGCAAGTGTGCTGAGTTTCTTTCAGAAAAATGTCTGGAAGGAAACTGCAGCACATCAAGAAGCCCAACACATGCTTCCAGTTAATTACACAGTTTATCCTTCGCACAGTCAGCCTTCACCACAACGGCGCTGGCCCGGTGCCCTCTGCCACTGCGGGTTGTCCAGGTCTTTTCAGAGCATCTGCCACCATCCTGATAGAGCCAGTCACAACAAGGTCCCATATCTCAAGTCGCTTATGCTGAAGCATGCAAAATCCTGCTGTGTTTTCACACTCTGGAGAATCCCAGGTGGCTAGAAACAGGATTTATATTACCCTAACCAAAGTACAGCCCGGGGGTTATGTAGGGGCTGCAAAACACTCCCATGCAGACAGCATCCTACCTACTATCCAAGGGGGGGGGGGGGGGGA